>ENA-ORSF01000074-ORSF01000074.1-human-gut-metagenome-genome-assembly--contig:-NODE-74-length-48465-cov-8.12033_pt1 | contig 48465 bp, 41 predicted proteins | sample MGYA00242188_ERZ509155 | MGnify/ENA primary metagenome ERZ509155 (study PRJEB26280, sample SAMEA2338656) | human gut metagenome | biome: human gut; feature: human-associated habitat; material: faeces...
ATGCTTACATGCTTGAACGATTTATTCACGTGTCTGGGATTGAACCAGACACGCAATTAATTGACAAACTTTTCAAAGAACTCATTTTATTTACTGCCAGAGCCGCTTAGGCTGGGCTAATTTTTAACGAACTATTGTTTGTATAAAACCTGAAATCAATACCATGAATACGTTTCGTTCCTGCTTACATTACATTTTGGTCAGCCTCTGCTTCCTGACATTCTCCATAAATACGCATGCCTTCTTCAACGACGATTTTCATCTCCTGACAATCCAAGACGGACTGGCCGACAACAAAGTAAACTGCATTTTCAAAGATACAGATGGTTTTATGTGGTTCGGTACTGACTTCGGACTCAGTCTTTACAACGGAAGCAGCTTCAAGAACTTCGCCATCCCAGGCTCAAACAATCATATCCGATCCATCCACCAGCTGAACAGCGAATGCATCGGAATTCTTACCGAAGAAAACAAGCTGTATGCATTCAATCTCCAGCAGGAAGAATTCATCCCTATCGAAGGAATGGAGTCGTATGACTCCATAACAGGCCTCTGTCCCATGCCCGACGGAACCTGCTGGCTGCTCACCGATACTTTCCTCCTTTACGGACAGCTCCACTCTCAAACGACTTCCAACGGAAATATCAGCAAACTTCTGCTCAAAACCATCAGAAAAAAAGATCTCCGCCCAATCACCTCAGGAACAGTTACCTGCTACGCCTTTTATCCCCAAAAGGGATATCTGTACCTGACAGACAATGCTTCGCACCTGATACGCTATCACCTGCAAACTGAAAAAGTTGAGAAAAGAACCTTTATTCCTCAACTGACCAGCCGGATAACTCAATTGCTAAAACAAGGCAAACATGTATGGATCAGTACCGTTTCAGAAGGACTGATACGCTATAACGAACAAACCAGCCAACTTGATTATTTCAGTTATAATTCCTCCGATCCATCCCGCCGAATATCACATACCGACATTTACGCCATTGTTCCCATTTCCGACCAGAAACTATTGCTTCCTACCTGGAACGGATATACAGTCCTGACATCGGACGACGGAACATTCGACAATCCCACCATTCAAATCTACAACAACGCCTCACTCACCAACCAACACATCGAACCACGTATGATTTGTGCGTATTGCGATCCGAACAACATTCTATGGATAGGTACGTACGGAGGGGGCGTACTCTTCTCCGACCTCCGTCAGCAATTCATTCATCAGTTCCGCCAGAACCGGCACAATGAAATAACGGGAATAACCACCGACAAGCAAGGCTATTTATGGATGACCACCTACCACAAAGGACTCATGAGAAGCAAAACTCCTTTCAATCCGACAACCCGTCTGGATTTCGACTACCTTGATTCTTCTCCGGAAGGCAAACATACCACGGCACTCTGCATTTGCCAGGACACACTTCATCAGGAAATGTGGATAGGCAGACAAGACGGACAAATCACCGTTTATTCCACCTACAAGAATAACTACAAAACCATCAGACTCTTTCCTGAAGGTACGGAAAATCATGCGGCCATCTGGTGTATTCTTCAGGACCGACAAAACAATTTCTGGATCGGAACAGACCACTCCCTGCTTTACTATACCCCTCGTGACGGACAATGCCGCCGGATTCCCGTAGCCGACAATCCGTCACAAAATCTGGTGGTCAGAACACTTGCCAAAGACATCAACGGAACCATCTGGCTAGGAACAGAATACAACGGGTTTGGAAAGGTTTCGAAAGGAGAAATCATCCTCGGCTACGGAACTGCTTCCAAACTCCGGCATGCATCGGTCCGTTCATTGCTGGTCACCGCCGGTGAAGAACTTTATATCGGCTCTACCACAGGACTTATGATCATGAACCTGAGAAATGAAACCGTCATCGATTTCTTCACGACACGTAACGGACTGGTCAGCAATTCCATCGGATGCTTGCTACAAGACCCCAACGGACATATCTGGATAGGCTCCAATACCTGCATTTCACGATACAGCAGAAAACAGAAACTTTTCTATCACTACTTTCTTTCCGGAAGTAACAGTTCCGTATGCGCATACAGGCACTACCTGTTATGGGGAAATAACCGGAACCTGACTTATTTTGCTCCCGAAGAAATCAGCTATGGAAACCGAAAAGACCCGATAGCCATCCACACCCTGGAAATTAACAACAAAACAGTAGAGATAGGAGAACAAATAAACGGCCAGACCATTCTATCGAAAAACCTGTATCATACGCACTCGCTTAGACTCAACAACTCCAACCGGAATTTCTCACTGGGATTCAATAGTCTGTCGTACAGCAACCAGCATCAGAAAATCCGCTACAGACTCTATCCCTACCAGCAAGAATGGATCATTACCGACAACCAGAGGAAAGTATCTTATAACAACCTGAAAGCCGATACATACTCCTTTCAGATCCAAAACATGTATCCCAACGAACAACTGGGCCCTCTTACCGAACTTCAGATAACCATTCTTCCGCATTGGAGCGAAACCTGGTGGTTCAGACTCATTGTCGTGACAATCATACTGATACTTATCTATCGAATCATCCGGCATTTCAAGATACGTCAGGCCCGTTTCAAACGAGTCATGGAACTGAAGCACGAAGTTCTTGCCGCACAACTGGAACGCGACAAGGAAAAACAACTTCGGGTAGAACGGGAAAACTTCTTTACAAACACGGCACATGAGCTTCGTACGCCCTTGACTTTAATTCTTTCTCCGCTACAGGAAATCATTCATAAGCTCAACCCCGACAACGAATTATACCCAAAGCTAAATCTGATTTACCGGAACGGAGCTTCCCTTCATACCCTAATAGACCAGCTTCTTTACATCCAGAAAATAGAGGCCGGCATGGTGAAACTCCGTCTCTCCCAAGCCGACATCGTTACACTGACCATGGAAACCTGCCAGGCATTCCAGGAACTGGCTGCCAGCAAGGAAATCCAATTGACCATAGACGTACCTTCACAACCGTATATACTATGGATCGATACGGAAAAAATAGTTTCCGTTCTTCGGAATCTCGTATCAAATTCGTTGAAATACACCGAAAGACAAGGAAAAATCAGCATACACGTCCGGAAAGTAGAAATAGACGACACTCCCTTCTGCCGTATCGACGTGACCGACAACGGAATCGGTATTTCCGAAGAATTACAGGAGCATATCTTCGATTCTTTCATCACCGGACCTAACACTCCGCAATTTTCCAGCAAGACAGGAATCGGTCTGCATATCGTCAAGCATACCATGGAACTCCATCACGGTACGGTTACGTTCCAAAGCAAACCGAAAGAAGGCTCTACATTTACCCTGCTTATTCCGGAAGGAAAGGCTCACTTCCAGACAGATTCCTCCATAAATCTGCCGGAAGAAACATACGTTCAGAAACCTGCACCACAATCTCCGCATCCGGAAACCGTCACGGAGAAGACACAGACTTCCCAGCCTACTCCCCAACAAAGTCTGCTCGTCATCGAAGACAATACAGACATGCGTTCCTTCATCTGCGGTATCTTCCGGAAAGAATTCAGGGTAATCGAAGCCTGTAACGGAGAAGAAGGTGTACGGCTGGCCACCGAACAGATACCCACCCTCATCATCTGCGACCTGATGATGCCCGTAAAAGACGGTATCGCCTGTAGTCGCGAAATCAGAGAGAACCCTCGGACTACGCACATCCCGATTATCATCCTTACCGCCAAAGCCGAAGACACCGATGTACTGACAGCTACCAGAACGGGGATAGACGATTACGTCATGAAACCGTTCAATCCCGAAATACTGGCAATGAAGGTCAGAAACCTGATTACTCAAAGGGAACGGTTGAAACGTATCTATACCAAATCACTGATGCTGACCCACCGGCCTTCGTCCGATGAACCGTCAGAAACCGATACGTTCATCCGGCAAGTCATCCGGATAATTGAAGCCAATCTGGCCGATGAAACGTTTAATGTCAAGAAACTGGCCGACGAACTAAACATGAGCCAGCCCACACTCTACCGGAAACTCAAGCAGGTAAGTAAGCTAAATGCCATCGACATGATCCGAAGTATCCGCATGAGTAAGGCGGCAACCCTGATTCTGGAGCAGAAATACTCCATGCAGGAAGTGGCCGAAATGGTCGGCTACAACGATACACGGACCTTACGCAAGCATTTCACGGAACAATTCGGTACCTCTCCCTCCCTGTTCGCCGAAAAAAGCAAAGACGAAAAACTTCCGTAAAAATTCTACCGCCACAAAAAGAATTTTGAACCCGTTAAGGAGAAAAATGAACCTGAAAAGCAGAAAAATAGACCTGTAAAGGCCCTCAAAAGGTACGATCAAGGAAATCATGGAGGTTTCGGGACAATCATTCCATAAAAAAGGAGACTGTAATCCCAAATAAAATCCGTACATTTGACGGCTGAACAACAACCCTCAAAAACAAATTACCATGCTCGAAACAATGTATCATACATTACTTTACCTCATGCCGGTGCTGGCGGTCGTTGTCTTTATCTCGCTTTTCTTCGTCAAGGCGGGATATGGTATCTTCCAGAGCCGGCAATGGGGAATCAGCCTTCCCAACAAAGCGGGATGGATCATCATGGAATGCCCGGCTTTTCTGATGATGCTCTTCTTCTGGTGGAATTCTCCGGCACCATCTTCTACGGTACTGCTGGTATTCTTCCTGCTTTTCGAATTGCACTACTTCCAGCGTTCGTTCATCTTCCCGCTACTGATGAAAGGAAAAAGCCGGATGCCCATAGCCATCACCGCCATGGGAGTGCTGTTCAATGTCATCAATGCCTTCCTGATCGGATACGACCTGTTCTACCTGCATGCCGAATCGTATACGGAAGCCTGGTTCACCACCCCTTCCTTCATCGGTGGATGCCTGTTGTTCTTCGGCGGCATGCTCATCAACCTGCATGCCGACCACGTGATCCGTAACTTACGTCCGGCAGGAGATACCCGACACTATCTTCCACAAAAAGGAATCTATCAATATGTCACTTCAGGCAACTATTTCGGGGAACTGGTGGAATGGACCGGTTTTGCCGTACTGACTCAGTCTACGGCCGCATGGATTTTCGTACTCTGGACCTTTGCCAACCTGGCTCCACGGGCATACGCCATCCGGAACCGGTACCGAAAAGAATTCGGGACAAAGGCCGTAGGCAACCGAAAATGTCTGATCCCTTATATTTTCTAATTCTACGATTATCATGAAAGAATCATTATTGTTCACACCCGGAAACATCGGCCCTCTCACACTCCGGAACCGGACTATCCGTTCGGCCGCTTTCGAAAGCATGTGTCCCGGCAACAAACCTTCCAAAGAATTGTTGGATTATCACCACTCGGTAGCCGCCGGAGGAGTAGGTATGACGACCGTAGCATACGCCGCCGTAACCCGTAGCGGATTGTCGTTCGACCGCCAGCTATGGATGCGGCCGGAAATCGTTCCGGGACTTCGCCAGCTTACAGACGACGTACACCGTGAAGGAGCCGCCGTCAGCATCCAGCTGGGACATTGCGGAAACATGTCACACAAAGCCATCTGCGGCGAAACACCTGTGGGAGCCAGTAGCGGATTCAATCTCTACTCGCCTACCTTCGTACGCGGCCTGCGCAAAGACGAACTACCCGCCATGGCACGTGCCTACGGCGACTCCGTACGCCTGGCACGCGAAGCCGGATTCGACGCCGTAGAAATCCATGCCGGACACGGATACCTGATCAGCCAGTTCCTTTCTCCCTATACCAACCACCGGAAAGACGAATTCGGCGGAAGCCTGGAAAACCGGATGCGGTTCATGGACATGGTCATGGACGAAGTGATGAAAGCCGCCGGAAATGACATGGCCGTTCTGGTCAAGATGAACATGCGCGACGGATTCAAGGGAGGAATGGATATAGACGAAAGCCTGCAGGTGGCCCGACGCCTGAAGGAAGACGGTGCCCAGGCCCTGGTACTCAGCGGCGGATTCGTAAGCAAGGCACCGATGTACGTCATGCGGGGCGCCATGCCGATAAAGGCCATGACCCATTACATGACCTGCTGGTGGCTGAAATGGGGCGTGCGGATGTGCGGAAAGATGATGGTGCCCACCGTACCGTTCAAGGAAGCCTACTTCCTGGAAGACGCCCTGCGCTTCCGCAAGGAGATAACCGGAATCCCCCTGGTGTACGTAGGCGGACTGGTATCGCGTGAAAAGATAGACGAGGTACTGAACGACGGATTCGAGTTTGTACAGATGGGACGTGCCCTGCTGAACGAACCGGGATTCGTAAACCGCATGAAGGCCGAAGAAGCCGCCCGTTGCAATTGCAAGCATAGCAACTATTGCATCGCCCGCATGTATACGCTCGACATGGCCTGCCACCAGCACCTGAAAGAGACCTTGCCCGCCTCCTTGCAAAAGGAAATCGACCAGTTGGAGAAGGAGGCCGCCCAATGAAAAAGACCGCAATCATCACCGGAGCCGACGGAGGCATGGGAACCGAAATTACCCGCGAAGTAGCAACGGCAGGTTACCACGTCATCATGCTGTGCTATACGGCCTTCCGGGGAGAAGAACGAAAAAGCCAGCTCGTTCTGGAAACCGGAAACCCGGACATCGAGGTCATGCAGGTAGACCTGTCATCGATGGAAAATATCGTAAGCGTGGCCCGGCGGATCACCAACAAGGAAACAAGCATAGACCTGCTGATGAACAATGCCGGAACCATGTGTACGCACTTCACCCAGACCAATGAAGGATTCGAATACACGGTAGCCGTGAACTACCTGGCTCCCTTCCTGCTTACCCGCCTGCTACTCCCCAGAATGCACAAAGGTACCCGGATTGTGAGCATGGTATCGTGTACCTATGCCATCGGAAAAATCGGTCCGCACTTCTTTACCCGCGGAAAGGAAGGAAGTTTCTGGCGCATTCCCATCTATAGCAATACCAAGCTGGCACTCTGGCTATTCACCCGAAAGCTGGCCGAAATGTTGAAAGACAAAGGTATCACCGTCAATGCGGCCGATCCGGGTATCGTATCGACCAACATCATCAGCATGGACATGTGGTTCGATCCGCTAACCGACATCCTGTTCCGCCCGTTCATCCGCAAACCCAGAACGGGAGCCGATACCGCCATCCGCCTGCTACTCGACAAGGAATGGGAGGGCGTGACAGGAACCATGTTTGCCAGCGGAAAACCGAGAAAGCTGAAGGGGAAATACCTGCGCCATTCGCAAATGGATTCTTTATGGACAGATACGGAGAAGTTGTTGCAACCCTACTTGTCGCCCGGAGATAAAGAGCCCAACAGAAACGAATGACCGGAAACGTATCACCATACCATCCTGTACCACCCGCCCTGCCAAGGAGACGGGTGGTATTTTTTTACCTGCCCGAATCCTTCAACGGAAAGAGATACGGGTCATGAAAGAGTCCTGTCATTTTGTTCTTTTCTTTAGTATATTTCACCAAAGATTTTATAAAAAAGTCCGAAAATGGCCAATTTATGAAATATAAACACGAAATAGATTGTTCCATATTTCATTTTTTCTATTTTTGTAGGATTAAATATTTAATGACATCCATGATGGAAAAAGAATTACCCCAAATAGACTTACCGGAAAACTGGCTTGCCGGAACAGACATCAACAAGGAATTACTGAGCCTGTATACCAACTTTCCCGTCAGACTGAAATGTGAAATAATCGTACTTTGTCTGGAAGGATCGGTAGAAGCTACACTCAACCTGAACAAAATCCAGGTTCACCCCCATAGCCTGGTAACCCTGATTCCCGGATGTATCTTCCAAATAAACAAGATAGAAGGAGACCTGAAAATCTACATCCTGGGGTTCTCTTCCCAGTACATCGAAGAGAACAACCAGTCGCATTTCCTGATCGATACCATGTATCACACCTTGGGAAAACCGGTATACCCATTGAGCGAACAGGGCACACGGATGGCCGAAAATTTCTTCAAGTTACTGATTGACATGTACGAGAACATGCCCGAAAAAGTAAAAAAAGACATTGCCTTCAACCTGTATGCGGACGTACACAAGGGAATCTCCATCCTCTATCAGAACATGGGAAACGAAAAGCCAAACATCTCCAAAAGCGAAATGATCTGCCGTAACTTCGGGCAACTGGTCATCCAGCATTATCAGACAACCCGAAACGTAGCCTGGTATGCGGAAAAACTGGGTATCTCGCACGCACACCTGTGCACCATTGTCAAGCAGATTACGGGAAGCACCTGTGTGGACATCATCTCATCCATGGTCATCATGGATGCCAAGTCACAACTGAAGTCGACTCACCTCTCCATCCAGGAAATCTCCGACTCCCTTAATTTCGCAAACATGTCGTTCTTCGGAAAATACTTCAAACGAAACGTGGGCATGAGTCCCCTGGAATATCGAAACAACGGATAATCCCCCCAATACCATGATGACAAATTATAAATTTTTGCTATACGCTCTTCTTCTGACAGGAATCATGAACGTTTCCTGCATCCGCGAAGAGGCTCCCAATGCCGAAGCGGACATCACGAGCTGCACATTGCCGGGAAACGTCCTCGTACAGGACACGATCGATGTAAATGTATCTTACGACGAATCCCTGGACGCCTACCCCATTTACATCGAAGTGAAAAAAGGAACGGATTGTTCGCAACTGGCTCCCGTCTTTACCCTCACTCCGGGAGCGACCATCAAGCCCGAAAGCGGAAGCGTTCAGGATTTCACCTCACCCGTACGCTATACCGTCACCTCCGAAGACGGACAATGGCAACGTACCTATTCCATCAGTATCGAAGAAGAAAAGGTCAAGGAAATTCCTACTACCTTCCATTTTGAAACCACACGGATGGAAAACAGCTACTATGTATTCTACGAAACCTCCGGTGAAGAAGAACTCACCTGGGCAAGCGGAAATGCCGGATTCCGGCTTGCCGTAAGCAACGCCAAGGCTTCCGAATATCCTACAACGCTGGAAGAATCCGGATTCTCGGGAAAATGTGCCAAACTGGTGACACGGACCACCGGAAGTCTGGGAGCCATGGTAGGCATGCCCATCGCCGCCGGAAACCTGTTTATCGGACAATTCAACCTTGCCGACGCGCTCAGCAATCCGTTGAAGGCTACGAAACTGGGTACAACCTTCTACCACAAACCCCTGAAGCTGAAAGGATATTACAAATATACCCCGGGAGAACAGTTTTATACCGACGGCGCATATACCAATCAGGTAGACAAGTTCGACATCTACGCCATCTTCTACGAAAACAAGGACGAAGACGGCCAGTCGGTCATGCTGGACGGTACGCTACCGGGACAGAATTATGTACATTCCAACCTGGTAGCCCTGGCCCGGTTTAACGGTACACAGGTACACGGGGCCTGGCAAGCGTTCGAACTGACCTTCGACTACGACCGTTATCAGAAAACCGTAGACCTGGACCGGTTGAATGCCGGCGACTATAACCTTTCCATCGTCATATCATCCAGCAAGGACGGAGCTACCTTCGAAGGAGCGCCGGGAAGCACCCTCTGGATAGACGAAGTGAGCATCATTTATGAATAACCCTTACGAATGCCTATGAAAAAGAAATGGATAGCCTGTATGGTGCTGGCCTCGACCGCCATCGGCAGCCAGGCACAACAAAACCAAACTTCAATGCTGAAGCAAGCCAGAGAAAACGGATGGGAATACAGCCTGAAAGCCGGATTCAGCATCGGAGGATTCTCTCCCCTGCCGCTTCCGGTAGAAATACGAAGCATAGACGGATACAATCCCACCCTGGCCGTACAACTCGGAGCGGAAGTCACCAAATGGACAGGAGCCCGACGGAACTGGGGCATCACCACCGGTATCCGTTTTGAAAACAAGAACATGACGACCAAAGCCACCGTAAAGAACTACGGCATGGAGATTATCGGAGGAGACGGAAACCGCCTGAAAGGAAACTGGACAGGAGGCGTACGGACACAAGTACAAAACACTTACCTCACCCTTCCGATACTGGCCAGCTGGAAAGCAACTCCCCGATGGAACCTGCACGCGGGACCATACTTCTCTTACCTGCTGGACGGAACATTCACCGGCAATGTATACGAAGGCTACCTGCGCGAAGGTAATCCTACCGGCGATAAAATCAATTTTACCGACGGAGCCATAGCCACCTACGACTTTAGCGAACACGAACGCAAGTTCCAATGGGGCATACAGGCAGGAGCCGACTGGAAAGCCTACAAACATCTGAAGGTATACGCACACCTCACCTGGGGCTTGAACGACTTGTTCGAAAAAGACTTCCAGACCATTACGTTCGCCATGTACCCCATCTACCTGAACCTGGGATTCGGCTATACTTTCTGATAAAAAAAACCGCCAGAGGAGAAATCACTTCTGCTCTGGCGCAATGATTGTATGATCGCCTTCAAAAGATATCACATCTTCCGATAGGCCTTAGAAATTATTAATTTATTTTTGTTTTTTTACTTTTGAAAATTCACTCCAACTTCCATCTTGGTCGTTGCGGCTATCACATCAGGCAATTGCTGCAACACCGGAGTTATCATACCGGCCATCGCTCCCATGGTAGGATTGCCGGCTATCATATCCATGATTTCCTGAAGGAAGGCCTCATCCTGGAACATCGGAGCCAATGCCTGAATAATCGGAAGAACGACATCCGTATCCAGATAAACCACCATCTGATTGTCTGCAGACATCGCATACTTCATCGGTACTCCCGTAGAAAGCATCGGAAGCAGGCTAGGTATCAGATTTGCGAGAATCTGATCGGTAGTGGAACGACTCAAGCGTGAGTTCTGAACATTGGCAATGATCTGAGACAAATTCAGATAGAGTTGCAAGTTACCCGCATCGGCAGTATACTGGGCCATATTCAACGGCGATTTCGCCCATTCCGTATCGGTCATGTTCTTCTTGTATTCGGCCGTAATGTTACCGTCGGCACCGAAAGTAACTGAATGGAACACCTGTGTCAAGGCTCCGCTTACGGTCTGGTCGCCAATCAACGGCAAACTCAGTGCCAGACTGATGATGTCACCGACCGCCATATCCATTCCTATAATGGAAAGCTGCTTATCCGATTCCCATACAAAATGAACAGGAGTCGTTTCAGTATCCGAACTAACCGTCCATGTAGTACCGGTCAGTTCATTGTTCGGCATGGTCACGTCCAGATCAAGCGCCATGCTACTTCCCGTAGCCGTTCCTTTGTATGCGATGGTGCAGCCGTCCTGTTCGGTAGTACCTTCGAAAGAGACCTCACTTCCCGAAATAGTCAGATTCACCGCCAGAGTTGTCGTCAACTGACCTGGAATCACGCCCGGAACAGCCAGAGTAGACGAAGCCGCCTCACGCGTATTCATGATACCTGCCAGGGAAGAAAGATCCAGCACACCGGAAATGGTCAGCGTAGCCTTCGAACCGTCATTGGCGTCGGGAGTAAAAACGACCTGTTTTCCCAGCACCGGCTCACCGCTATAGGTCAACACCAATCCGCTGGCATCGGTATATGTGGTCTCGGCTATCGGACAAACTACCGTTTCATCTTCATCCGTAGTGGAACCGTTGTCATCCGGATTTTCAATGACTTCATCCTGAAGAGGATCATCGTCACTACAAGAGGTAAAGAAACCTCCGTAAGCCAAACCTGCCATCAGGCAAAACAAATATCTTTTCTTCATAAAGCTAGAAATGTTTAGTTATACGCATCAGTTATCGATGCAAAATAAGACCTTATTCTTCAAACCGTCAAGGTCTATTTTTGGTCTTTATCGCCTTTTCTTCAGATAACCGGCCACTAACGACGTGTAATAACTGTCCAAATATAGTCTTTTTTCAACAAATAACCACTCAAAAGCAAACATTTTTTTCGTATATACCCGTTTTTTATACCCAATGAGCCCCATTCCGCCCCCGATAAGAAAAATACGGTACCCGATACGATGGAAAAAGGATGTTGTAAAATTCTCAAAAAGTAACTATCTTTGTCGCTTCACAAGCAAAGGGCTTACGAAAAACCTGAAGAACAATTATTTTTAATAAATCACTAAGACAATGAAAAAACTGAAAGTACTCGCACTGGCGCTGATATGTGCCGTCTTCTCGCCTGCCAAGGCCGACGAAGGAATGTGGCTGCTCCAGCTCATGCAGGAACAGAACCTGGCCGACCGGATGAAGGCGCAAGGTCTGAAAATGGACATCGCAGACATCTATAATCCGGACAAACTGACCCTGAAAGACGCCGTAGGTATCTTCGGAGGCGGATGTACCGGCGAAATCATCTCGCCGAACGGACTGATTCTGACCAACCACCATTGTGGTTACGGTGCCATCCAGCAGCACAGCTCGGTAGAACACGACTACCTGACCGACGGATTCTGGGCAAAAAGCTATGCGGAAGAATTGCCAACTCCGGGATTGAAATTCCGTTTCGTGGAACGCATCATCGATGTGACCGACCGCGTGAACGAAGACATCCGCAAGGGAAAAATTACCGAAGCCGCTTCTTTCGGCGCTCCTTATATGAAAAAGGTAGCCGACGAAACCCTGAAGAAAAGCGACCTGAAGAAAGCGCCGGGTATCAGCGCACAGGCACTTCCGTTCTACGAAGGAAACCGCTTCTACGTATTCTTCATCAAGACTTATAGCGACGTGCGCATGGTAGCCGCTCCCCCTTCATCACTGGGTAAGTTCGGCGGCGAAACCGACAACTGGATGTGGCCGCGCCATACCTGCGACTTCTCCATGTTCCGTATCTATGCCGACAAGGACGGTAATCCGGCCGACTACAGTAAGGACAATGTACCTCTCAAGGTAAAGAAGTTCCTGACCATCTCCCTGAAAGGACTCCAGGAAGGCGATTACGCCATGATCATGGGATTCCCGGGAAGCACCAGCCGCTACCTGACCGAAAGCGAAGTGAAACTCCGCATGGATGCCGTCAATACGCCGCGCATTCAGGTACGTGAGGCCCGCCAGAACGTGCTGAGCAAGGAAATGGCCGCCAGCGACAAGGTACGCATCCAGTATGCCAGCAAGTATGCCGGATCTTCCAACTACTGGAAAAACTCCATCGGCATGAACAAGGCCATCATCGACAACAAGGTGCTGGAGACCAAAGCCGAACAGGAAGAACGTTTTCTGAATTTCGCCAAGGCCAAACAACATGCCGACTATCAGGGAGTCGTACAGAAAATCAACGATTACGTAGCACGCGTCATGCCGTTGCAGACCCAGGCTACCTACTTCGGCGAAGTATTCCGCGGCATCGAGTTCGAATCGGCCTACAAGACATTTGCCGACCTGAAGGAAGCACTTCAGAAAAACAAGAAGAAAGACATCGCCAAAGCCATCGAAACCTTGAAGGAACGCTTTGCCGACGTACACAACAAGGATTACGATCACGAAGTAGACCGCAAGGTAGCTACCGTCCTGCTCCCGCTATATGCCGAAAAGGTACCTGCCGAGGCATTGCCCGACTTCTACCAGACCATCAAGGAAAAATTCAACGGCGACTACAATGCCTACATCAAGGCCCTGTATGAAAATACCATCTTCGCCAACGAAAAGAACTTCGACGCTTTCATCGCCAACCCGACCGTAGAGGCCATCGACAACGACCTGATGGTACAGTACTCTGCCGCCAAGGCCAAAACCGCCAAGGCCATGGCCGACAAGCTGGACGAAGCCAGAGGCGACATCAACCTGCTTCACAAGACTTACGTACGCGGATTGTGCGAGATGTATGCGCCGACTCCAAAGGCTCCGGACGCCAACTTCACCATCCGTCTGACATACGGAAACGTAAAATCATACGATCCGAAGGACGGTGTACATTATAAATATTACACCACCCTGAAAGGTGTCATGGAAAAAGAAGACCCGAACAATCCGGAATTCGTGGTTCCGGCCAAGCTGAAAGAGCTGTATCAGGCAAAAGACTACGGACGCTATGCCTTGCCGAACGGTGAAATGCCTACCTGCTTCCTGACTACCAACGACATCACCGGCGGCAACTCCGGTTCTCCGGTCATGAACGGAAACGGTGAGCTGATCGGCGCCGCATTCGACGGCAACTGGGAATCACTGAGCGGTGACATCAACTTCGACAACAACCTGCAACGTTGCATCGCCGTAGATATCCGTTACGTGTTGTTCATCGTCGAGAAATTCGGCGGTTGCAAAAACCTGATCGACGAAATGACAATCGTAGAATAACTTCCCGTTTCTTTCAGGAAAACTTGCTCGCAAGCCCCTGTCGGTATCCGTGCCGGCAGGGGCTTGTTCTTTCGGTCCGGATCAAACGCCCGGATACGAACGTTCGTTTCACTCCGGACAAACGTTCGTTTCACACCAGACAAACGCATCTTTTGCTTCATACGAACGTTCGTTTTCGGAAAGTATGCCTCCGGCAAGGTTGCATTCAGTCCGTTTTTTTGCTATTTTTGCCTGAAATTAAGTGAAAAATCACCTCAAAAACCTAGAAACATGATGAAAAAAACCTTTTTGACTACCCTGTTTGCCGCATGCGCACTCACCGGATTCGCCGACGAAGGAATGTGGATGCTGACCGACCTGAAGAAGCAGAACGCCGCGGTGATGCAGGAAATGGGCCTCGACCTGAGCATAGACGACGTATACAGCCCCGAAGGCGTCAGCCTGAAAGACGCGGTGGTACACTTCGGAGGCGGATGTACCGGCGAGGTCATCTCGGCCGAAGGCCTGGTACTGACCAACCACCATTGCGGCTACGGATACATCCAGCAGCACAGCTCGGTGGAACACGATTACCTGACCGACGGATTCTGGGCCATGACACGCGACCAGGAACTTCCGTGCGAAGGACTGACCATCACCTACATCGACCGGATTCTGGACGTGACCGACTACGTACAGGAACAGCTCAAGAAGGACAAGGATCCCGAAGGACTGAACTACCTCTCTCCGTCTTATCTGGAGAAGGTGGCCGCACGATTCGCCAAAAAGGAAAAAATCAAGACCGACGAGTTTCATACCCTCGAACTGAAGCCTTTCTACGGAGCCAACAAATACTACCTCTTCGTGAAGACCGTATACAAGGACATCCGCATGGTGGGCGCTCCCCCCTCTTCCATCGGTAAGTTCGGAGCCGATACCGACAACTGGATGTGGCCCCGTCATTGCGGCGACTTCTCGATGTTCCGCATCTATGCCGCTCCCGACGGAAAACCGGCCACCTATAGCACCCTCAACACGCCGCTGAAGGTGAAACGCCACATCCCCATCAACCTGAACGGTGTGAAGGAAGGCGATTTCACGTTCGTCATGGGATTCCCCGGACGAAACTGGCGGTACATGATCAGCGACGAGGTGGAAGAACGGATGCAGACCACCAACTTCATGCGCGACACCGTGCGCGGCGTCCGTCTGAAAGTAATGGGCGAAGAAATGGCCAAGGATGCCAGGACACGCATCCAGTACGCCGCCAAGTACGCTTCATCGGCCAACTACTGGAAGAACGCCATCGGCATGAACGAGGGACTTGTCCGCCTGAAAGTGCTCGACAAGAAGAAGGCACAACAGGAAGCCCTGCTGGCTTACGGCAAGGAAACCGGCAACGACACCTACCAGCAGGCCTACGAGACCATCCGCTCCATCGTGGCCAAACGCCGCGACGCCGTCTATCACCAGCAGGCCATCTACGAAGCCTTGATGCTGGGTACCGAATTCTCGAAGATTCCTGACACCGGAGCCTTGCTCGAGGCCCTGAAGAGCGGCAAGGAAAAAGAAATAAAGGAAGCGGTAGCCGACCTGAAGGAAGCCGGAACGAAATATTTCAACAAGGATTATAGCCCGGCCGTCGACCGGAAGGTATCGAAAGCCCTGCTGGCCGTATACGCCCGCCTGATTCCGTCGGCCCAGCGCATCAGCATTTTCCAGACCATCGACCAGGAGTTCGGTGGAGATACCGACGCCTTCATCGACGCCTGTTTCGACCGTTCCATTTTCCGCAACGCCGAAGCCCTGGAATCCTTCCTGAACAACCCGACCGCCGACGCCCTGGAGAAGGACCTGATGGTGCAATACGCGCAATCCGTGGACGAAGGTTACAAGGCTACCGGTGAAGCCATGAAGGCGGAAACCAACGCCTACAACCGTGCGCACAAAACCTGGGTAGCCGGTATGCTGGCCCTGAAGCAGAAGAACGGAGAAGCCATCTATCCGGACGCTAACTCTACCCTGCGCCTCACGTACGGAAAAATCGGTTCCTACGAACCGGCCGACGGCAAGGAATACCTGTACTACACCACCCTGAAAGGAGTCATGGAAAAGGAAGATCCGGAAAATCCGGAGTTCGTAGTACCTGCCAAGCTGAAGGAACTGTACGAGAAGAAGGACTTCGGACCGTACGCCATGCCCGACGGCCGGATGCCGGTCTGCTTTGCCACCGCTACCGACAACACCGGCGGTAATTCCGGTTCACCGGTCTTCAACGGCAAAGGCGAGCTTATCGGTACCGGATTCGACCGCAACTACGAAGGACTCACCGGCGACATCGCCTACAATCCCCAGTTGCAACGCGCGGCCTGTGTAGACATCCGCTACATCCTCTTCGTCATCGACAAGTACGCCGGCGCCAAGCACCTGATCGACGAAATGACAATCGTCCGCTGATCCGGCTTCCGGAATAAAAACAGAAATCCTCTTGCACACCGTTCTTCACGAACCGGCCTGCAAGAGGATTTTTTATCTGCTAAGCGTATACACTTCCTTATCGTTTCTGTTCCTTCGCCTCTTCCTGCGGAATGCGGAAAGCCGTATAAAGTTCCAGTATGGCGGCAATGGTCAATCCCACGATCCATTCGTTCCGGTGCCACACCAGCATGGCCACTCCGGTAAGCACCAGTATCAGAGCTCCCATCAGCTGCTGACGGCGCAGACGCCGGATAACGAAGCTGGAACCCTTATAACCGGTCACCGCCTGCGCACAGGCGAACATCACCGCCCCCACCAGGTAGATATACGGCGCATACACCAGCTTTCCGAACTGGAGAACCAGCCCCACAAACAAGAGAACAGCACCGGCCATCGCCAGTACATTCACGGTTTTCGTACTCATTTCTTCAAATCTTCTTCAAAAACATATACATCTTCATCTTCCTGCTTCATCAGGTACTTCTCACGGGCAATCTTCTCCAGCTCCTTCGGGTTGGAGGAAATTTCCTTCAGCGTCTTGCTATCTTCTTCGTACTGCTTCCGGTAGCGTTCTATCTCCTTGTTCAGCTCGTGAATTTCCCTGCGGTTCTGAAAACGATGAATCAAACTGTTATCGTCTATCACACCGATAACCAGCAGAAACACGGCAAGAGTAACCAGGTATTTATGCCGACGGATGAATTGCCATATCTTCGCTATTTTTCTCATAAGACCAGCAGATTAATCGGGACAAAGATAGTGAAAGGTGAGCGGAGAGGCAAACGAAAAACAAAGTTTTTCAGGTTTGACTATCCCGAACCGCACCCTGGCTTATCATTTCCAACCCAATTTATCTCGTATATTGCTACTTACCGTTTCAAACCGATCAGTCAGACGAAGCCATTCAGGGACATCCTTATTCATCCATCCCATAACAACAATCATTTCTTTATGAATTTCCTCTACACGATTCAGATTCCAACAGATGGATTCATGATGGAATACCCTGTTTCGGAATATCCGGAAGGTATTCAGAGGAGCTGAAACATTTTTCCTCTGACGTTCCTTCTTAGGCATAAAAGGGAACGCCCTACGTAAATCTTTCCATAGCAGACGTTCATATTCACTGTTCAACAATGATACCCAGAATCCAAGCGTCAGTTCAGCGATGATTTTCGAAGAGGTTATCGACTCATGTCTGCCTGCAATCTGTTTGCTGGCTTGTGTCACATAGCGATTCAATCTTGATAATCCGGGGGTATTTGCAAATACAGCATACCAGTCGTCGCGCCCTGTCATTGTCTGCAGCTCCCGACTCAATGCGTTACGCAATGTAACTTCAAATACAGACAGACTCGTATAGAACGCTTCCGCCAATTCTAAGTTACACTGATAATGAAGAATTGCGCGAGCTTCATCGTCCGGATATAGGTTGAAGTATCTCTCCATCCGTTTGGTGGAGAAAACTTTTTCGAAGAAAGATTTGTTATATCCCATATTTTTTATATTTTTGCATTGCAGTCCCGGGCGTTCCTCTCCCAGCTTTCAGTTACTGGTGATGAATCCGGGTTTTTTTATGTCCTGTCGCAAAGGTACTACAATTCTATCGGTTCAATACTTTTCCATTATCCTTTTCTTCTCCATCAGGTCATCAAATTCCGCCGCTTCCCTGGGCAGAAAAACAAAATTTCCCCCTCAACTCCCCCGAGAAAAGGCAGATTTTATATACATTTGCATAGAATCCTAAAAATCTGAATCCGTTTATGGAGAATTATATTGTATCGGCGCGGAAGTACCGCCCGGCAACGTTTGATACGGTAGTAGGCCAACGGGCCCTGACCACCACCCTGAAGAATGCCATCGCCACCAACAAGCTGGCTCACGCCTACCTGTTCTGCGGCCCGCGCGGGGTGGGAAAGACTACCTGCGCCCGTATCTTCGCCAAGACCATCAATTGCCTGCATCCCAGAGAAAACGGAGAAGCATGCAACGAATGCGAATCGTGCAAGGCATTCAACGAGCAGCGCTCCTACAATATCCACGAACTGGATGCGGCTTCCAACAACTCGGTAGAAGACATCCGCCAGCTCATCGAACAGGTACGCATACCGCCACAGATCGGCAAGTACAAGGTATACATCATCGATGAGGTACACATGCTCTCGGCAGCAGCCTTCAACGCGTTCCTGAAGACCCTTGAGGAACCGCCCCAGCATGCCATCTTTATCCTGGCCACCACCGAGAAGCACAAGATTCTGCCTACCATCCTGAGCCGGTGCCAGATTTACGACTTCAGCCGCATCAGCATCAGCGACATCGTGGAACACCTGGAACACGTGGCCGCCAACGAAGGTATCGAGGCCGAACCCGAAGCCCTGAACGTCATCGCACAGAAAGCTGACGGAGGCATGCGTGACGCCCTTTCCATCTTCGACCAGGTGGTCAATTTCACCAACGGACACATCACGTACCAGGGAGTGATAAACAACCTGAACGTGCTGGATTACGAATATTATTTCCGGCTGACCGACTGCTTCCTCCAGAACAACGTACAGGATTGCCTGCTAATCTTCAACGAAGTGCTCCACAAAGGATTCGACGGAAACCATTTCATCACCGGGCTCAGTTCCCACTTCCGCGACCTGCTGGTAAGCCGCGATCCGGCCACGCTCTGCCTGCTCGAAGTAGGAGCTTCCATACGCGACCGCTACCTGGCACAGGCACAGAAATGCGCCCCGGCCTTCCTCTACAAGGCCATGAAGCTCTGCAACGATTGCGACCTGAATTACCGGGCCAGCAAGAACAAGCGCCTGCTGATAGAACTGACCCTCATCCAGCTGGCCCAGCTCACCGCCGACAACGACGATCCCGTGGGGGGGCAAGGCCCTAGCAAGCAGTTAAAACCCGCCTTCACCAACCAGCCGGCCGCTACGGTACAACCCACGGCTACGGCTTCCGCCGCTACCCAGGTACAGGAAAGCGCTCCGGTGTATACGCCCCAACCGCAAACGGCCGCTCCGCAGGCTCAGGCGGCACAGACGGCTTCCGTTTCGGGAAACCGGCCTCCGGTACATGCCAGTCCCCTGCCCCAGCCACAGAACGAAAAGAAGATTCCGGTAGTAAAGGCCGGATCCCTGGGGGTATCCATCCGTCGCCCTCAGAAGCACGAAACGGTCCAGCAACCCGCCCAGCAACCGGCAGCTACGACCATCGGTACGGCCTCGTGGGAAGACCATATCTTCAATGAAAAAGACCTGAATTACTATTGGAGAGAATTTGCCGCCCGTCTGCCCAAGGAAGAAGCGGCCAATGCCGGACGTATGATGAACATGCAGCCCCGCCTCTTGCAGGACCAGCACACGTTCGAGGTAGTGGTAGACAACGAAATGGTACAGAAATACATGGAGCAACTGGCTCCGAAAATAGTCGAACACCTCTGCCGGCAACTCCACAACCGCACCATCCGCATGACGGTACGGGTAAGCAAGGAAAACGAAAACGTCCGTGCCTACAGCCACGTGGAACGTTTCCAGATGATGAGCAAAAAGAATCCGAAGCTATTGAAGCTGAAAGAAGAATTCGGACTGGAGCTTTCCTGACCCTTCGGCGGTCGGCTCCCGTCCGGACAGGCCGTGTCAGAGAGACAGGTCGTGGTTACGCAGGCGATACTCGGCCAGTTCTTCGTACTTGGTACCCGGACGCCCGTAGTTACAATACGGATAGATGGAGATTCCTCCGCGTGGCGTGAAGATACCCGTCACCTCGATGTATTTCGGGTCCATCAGCCTGATGAGGTCCTTCATGATAATGTTCACGCAATCCTCGTGGAAATCGCCGTGGTTACGGAAGCTGAACAGGTAGAGCTTCAGACTCTTGCTCTCCACCATCTTCACATCGGGCAGGTAGCTGATGCGGATTTCCGCGAAATCGGGCTGGCCCGTAATCGGGCACAGGCTGGTAAATTCCGGGCAGTTGAAACGTACCCAGTAGTCGTTTTCCGGATGCTTGTTAACGAAAGCCTCCAGCACTTCGGGAGCGTAATCCTGCTTGTAGGCAGTAGTCTTTCCCAGTATCGTCAATTCATCTTTTCTTTCCATACAGATTCGTTTTTTCTTCGTTCGGGTAATTCACATTCATTCCACATCGGCTTCCTTCAGGCGCTCCAGCGTCTCCCCCTTCGAAGCCAGGTATTTTTCCAGCCCTTCACGGCGCAATTTGCACGCCGGACAATGTCCGCATCCGTCGCCCTGCACACCGTTGTAGCAGGTCAGCGTATCGTGGCGTACGATGTCCAGCACACCCAGCTCGTCGGCCAGCGCCCAGGTCTGCGCCTTGTCGATCCACATCAGCGGCGTATGAATCACGAACTGCTCGTCCATGGCCAGGTTCAGCGTCACGTTCAGCGACTTGATGAACGAGTCGCGACAATCGGGATAACCGCTGAAGTCGGTCTGCGAAACCCCGGTCACCAGGTGACAGATACCCCGTTCACGGGCATATACGGCCGCAATACTCAGGAAAAACAGGTTACGTCCCGGCACAAACGTATTGGGGAACGAGCCGTCCGGCTTCACCTCGTCCATCCTGATGGAAGTATCCGTGAGCGAATTCCGTCCCAGATTCCCGATGAACGAAACATCCATCGCATCGAAATGTACTCCTGCCTTGCCGGCTATCGCACGGGCCAGCTCCACTTCCTTCACGTGTTTCTGACCATAAACGAAACTCAAGGCATAAACCTCCTTAAAATGCTTTTTCGCCCAGAAAAGGCAAGTGGTGGAATCCTGTCCGCCACTGAACACAACCAGTGCAGCTTGATTATTCATCGTCAAATCTCCTTTATTTTCAATACGTTGTAAGAAATATGCTCGTCGTACACGTCGCTATCGTCCACGCGCTTGATGTAGTTCACCACCCGGATGGTCACCGGCAGGATCACCACCTCGTAGGCGGTCTTCAGCACCACCTGCACCACCATCATCTTCACCAGCTCGTTCACGGGCATCAGTCCGCCGAAAGCCAGCGGAAAGAAGATGAGCGAATCGGCGCTCTCGCCCGCCACGGTAGAGAGGATGGCACGGGCCGAAAAATGACGTCCCTGCGAGGCTACCTTCATGCGGCTCATCACGTAGGCATTGATGAACGAGCCCACCAGGAAGGCCGTCAGACTGGCGGCGGCGATACGGGGAGCCATGCCGAACACGAAGTCGAACGCCTCCTCGCCTTCCCAGAACGGCGCGGCGGGTATGGCGATGGCTATCTGTCCGAGGGCCACCACAAAGAAGTTCATCAGGAATCCCATCCAGATGATGAGCCGTGCCTTGCGGAAGCCCCACACTTCGGCAATGCAATCGTTGATAATGTAAGATACGGGGAATACAATCAGTCCGGCGGTCACGGCCACAGGCCCGAGCTGGACAACCTTGGTCTCTAACAGATTGGCTGCCACCAGGCAGACGCAAAACACGATACCCAAGACCATGAAAGGTACCGATACGAGATTTTCTTTTTTCATCGCTCCTGTTTTTTACGTGGTGTTCTAGAATACACGGCCGCTACTCACGGCATCGCATGTGAATGTTCTCTTGAAATCGGGCGCAAAGATACGAAAAAAATTTTGTAGTCCGTCAATATTTCAGAGTTATAGTAATTTTTGTAATGTAAGGTTTTTGCATATAAGGTATCATCTCCCCCCCAAAAAATACGCACAAGGAAATTATTACACATCCCTGTGCGTACTTTAACCAACTATTTCCGTACACAAAATTCTTATTTGGCTTCCTGCATTGTTATTTCAAGTCCCATTTCATCAGATACAAGACCATCATTTTCTCCTTCGGCCTCAATGACATACGCCTTATCACCCTTAAATCTCACCACAACGTTTCCATCATATGAATCACCATCATAAATATTATCCCAAGAATACGCGATAATACCTTGATCTTCCCTTGCCCAACTCCAAGTTGAAACTGCCATAGAATTACCTGAATATAAAACCGCATATGTTCCGGTCATAGTGAATATTATTTGTCTCGGAGACCCTTCTAATTCTAATATCGGAGATTCTCCATCATACTCAGGATCATTCTTCTCAGCCCAATTTTTTAAATTCTCAGCCATTTCTTCATAAGTACGTCCCTCTACATTTATTAATGTATATCCGTCTACTATATAATAAAAACGAAAATTAATAAGGTCCCATGTACGACAAAGCTGCCTTGACTTCCAACTGTTATAAATTCTATTGGGCATTGATGACTTGAGCCTTATGGAACCGATTCCGTTTTCCGGAATGATAACCAAAGAATAAAAATCATCCTGTGAATATTTGGTAACCTCCAAAGTTCCAAATCCTTCAAGATGGAACGTATTTTCATCAATCACCGTATAGTTCCCCGAAATATAACCATATGCCACTATTGTTTCCGGAAAACCTCTTTGGGTACTGCGTGTACTACCCCAATGTGGCATAACCAAAAAAGATAAGACACTACTAGAAGTATCATTCACCATCCTTATAGGAGAGTAACTACCACCATTATCAAGTGTCGTAATTATGTAATTACCGCTCTCTGTCAACTCTATCGACTTATACTTGCTACCCTCCTCGACAATCTCATATTTCGCAGCATAGGCATCGTACAACGGAACACCAAAATTACCTTCATCATACTCATCAGCAATGCTGATATCTTCATCGTTATCACTACATGACAAGAACGTAACAGAAAAGATACATGTTACAAATACCGTAAACAAAGTCCGGCAAATAATCAGATTCGTTTTTTTCATAGTCCAATTGTTTTAATAGAAAAATTTTAAATAGATGATAAAAATGTCTGACAATTTATATCACACTATAAAGCACTTGTAATTTTTCCTTATTCCAATGGATAGATCATCAAATACTAAAATAAAACTAAATCTTTAATTTAAAGAGAATCTTAATCTCCAATGAATATCAAAATAGTGATGAAAATGGGCCCCGGAGAAATGTTAAAATCTTGCCTTAATCCTTGTTCTAACGGATAATCAAAATACAACTTGTAACTCAATAAGTTAAAGAACTCATGATTTCTTTTGTCTGACAAATATAAGCAAATAAATCAAGAAATTAGCCATTTACCACAAAAATTTTCGAAAATAAGAACCTTTACAAATCCGGCCATTCGGACGTATACTCCCATCTGGCATAGTAATGCAATCTACCTGGACGATACGCTACAACTGATTGTTAAAAAAGCAGGGTAAACCACCTCCCGGAAACCTCAAAAACCATCCCTTTGCAGGGGCATGTTCCACCCGCCCGAAAGCATAAACCATGATTCACCAGCAAAAACGACTCTTCGGAAATCGGAATGACATCGGTAGATACAGGATTATCTTTCAGCCTGTTTGTACTAATCCGTAGACCGGCTGTAATCCTTCCATTCCATCAGCAATTCATCGGCAAGATACTCATCACTAAGACAATGCATATCCGCTACACCATTACTGACAAGTCTGTAAGTATCCGAATCATAAAAGAAAGCAAGCGCGTCTTCGTACGGAATCTGCAACCGGTCAGCAAACAAACGGACAATGCGCGCATACTTCATCTGCAGGACTATTTTATCGGCCAACATATCCACCTCCTTCCGGTTTCATTTCTTCCGCACCTACAAAACGCAAGTGACGCGAAAGTACCTCCTGATTCAATATACACAACTGATGGTTGGGATGCTCGAAAGCCAGTCTGCCAAGCGCATCCTCCTTGCTCATCGCCCCCGAAAAATACAAGTCTATCGTATTGAAGACTTTGTCATTGGCTATACCGCCCTCTACAACGTCATACACCGCTTCGTCGAATCCCTTCCGGCATTTTCCCACATAGTCCAGCCATTCCTCGTCATAAGCCTTGAACACTTTTACCACATAGCCGGACAAGTCCTCGTCCAGCAGATATTCATTGACAAAAGCCCGTCTGCCACGCAATAAAAAACGTTGAGCATATTTTTCAGCCTGACTACGCAGGGATGTCAAGTAAAAACCTTTGCCAAAATCCAAATGCTCCCGTGAGTGATAAACATCGGGACTTTCAATCACGATATCCGAAGCATGATACAACCTCATTCCAACACTCCTTTCTCCTTCATATACGAAATCAGATCGTCTACAATATATTCTTTACTGAACGTATGCAACACATCGTAGCCCGGAAGCAGATATTCGGTAAGAATGCCCGACGAGCGCAACAAGGTATACACTTTACTCGCACTCATCTTCAGCGTGTCGGCCAAGCTACCGACACAGAATGTGGTAAAACACAATTGCTCAAAATTCATAGACTTACATATTGGTTTACGGTAGATGCAAATATAAAACTTATCGATAGAATGCAAACCTTTTATCACGGATTTTTTCACTTTCCCCAGCCCAATCCATGGGAAATCCGTAGTCGGATTTCAGAACATAAGGAACCGATGGATAGACGATCTGGATCTCCCCGACTGTTAAAAAAGCAGGGTAAACTCAACCATACAGGACAGAAATTCCACCCTCTGAAGGGAAAAAGCCACCCCAATCAGATACACAACAACATGAAACACAAGAAAAACATTCACGAAAAACAAGGAAGCAAAACAACAGAAAACATCATAAACTGACGAAATACCCTGTTTTTTTTAACATTCTATTCCGGACAAGGAAAAGCGCCTGCAAGACTTATACCCCAAAAATCCTGCCACAAATTGTTAAAAAAGCAGGGGAAATCACCTCCCGACACACGGAATCCTCAGGTAAAAATCGGCCCGGACGAAAGCCTAACACGATGGTTCATAAGCGAAAATTCCTGTTCCTATGGATAACCCGTATGGCTGATACATTTCTACGTTACACACCTAGTGTAACGCGTTTATCCCGAACTCAACGGACATACCTTATACAACATACTCATTTTCAATAAGATACAACAAATAAACAAACACACGGATCATCCTTGCGTTACAGCGTTACAGCGTTACAATTAACAAATAGAGCTTTTCACTCCCCGAAAAGCATTATATATATATCTATATTATATATATAAATATATTTATATATATAATATAAAATTTATACTTATAATTTAAAACAACAGACAGACAATCCCAAGGCATGTCATTTCGATTTCATCCATTGTAACGCTGTAACACTGTAACGCTGTAACGCTGTAACGCGAAAACACCTCCATCGGATACCCCTCAGGCATAACCGTAGCGGCCATGGAAACGGACAGATGCAGAAAAATGAGTACTCAAAAAAAGTTTCATCCGTTAACAGATTTTCACACCTTGACGGCCCCTGATTTTTGGTGAACTGAAAAAATAAAACTATATTTGCGGTACAAGATTTCTGGGAAGAAGTTTAAAAAAATCCGCGTCAGATTTAAAAAAAACGATAACCGCACAAACAAAACCCCGGCCGGTGTTTGTCCGTTATCCGAACAATCATACCGATGTTGCAACGCGATAAGATAACAAGAATGCCATGACACAAAACAACCTTCTGAGCGAACAGTTAAAATACAACGGCGACAGCCAGACTCCTACCCACCTGCACCTGTGCAGCTACAACGCAGCCATCGTGGAGAAAGTCAAGGCAGACACGATCGAGATACTGGGACAATCGCTGAAAAGCGACTGCATCAACTGGATTCAGGTACACGGGCTTCAGAATACAGCCATCGTAAAGCAAGTGTGCGAACACTTCAACATCGACTTCCTGACCACACAGGACATCCTGAATGCCAACCACCTCACCAAGATTGAGGAACACGACAATTACAACGTGATCATCATCAAGCTGCTGTTCAGGAACAAGGACGGAGAATACAGCCCCCAGCACCTGGGAATCGTGCAGGGAGAAAACTTCCTGATTACCTTTACCGAACAGGAAACCGACTTTTTTAACGAAATTCATTCGGCCATCGAGAAGAACGTGCTGAAAATCAGGAACCGGCAATCCGACTACCTGCTCAGCGTCATCATGAACAGTGTCATGGCGAGTTTCATGTCTATCCTGAGCACGATGGAAGACGAACTGGACGACCTGGAGGAACGCTTTCTCTCATCCGACTCGTACGAAGACCCGGGTATCGACGAGATACAGACGTACCGGCGCAACTACCGCCTCATCAAGAAATGCATCCTGCCCCTCAAGGAACAGATCAACAAGCTGTTCCACACGGAGAACCAGCTCCTGCACAAAGTCAACCGCCCGTTCTTCAACGACGTGAACGACCACCTGCAATTCGCCCTGCAGACGCTGGAAGGATGCCGCGACATGGTGGGGGCCCTGATAGACCTCTACATCTCCAGCAACGACCAGCGCATGAACAGCATCATGAAGCAGCTCACCGTGGTGTCTACCATCTTCATTCCGCTGACCTTCCTGGCCGGTATCTGGGGAATGAACTTCGGAAACATGCCCGAACTGAACTGGAAGTACGGCTACCTCTGCGCCTGGGTCCTGATGATTGTGCTGGCCGTAGGAATCTACTATTACTTCAAGCACAAGAAATGGTATTAAACTCTGTAACAGCCCCCGCGGAAGAGGGCATTAACAAAAACGGAAACGACTCATGAGAAAACAAGAACTGTATAACCGGGTAATCGACTACTTCCAGCGCACCATGCCGGTGGCCGAAACCGAACTGCACTACAACAACCCCTTCGAGCTGCTGATAGCCGTCATCCTGAGCGCCCAGTGTACCGACAAGCGCGTGAACCAGATCACACCACCCCTGTTCCGCGACTTCCCTACCCCCGAAGCCCTGGCCGCCACCACACCCGAAGTGGTATTCGAATACATCCGTAGCGTGAGCTACCCGAACAACAAGGCCAGGCACCTGGTGGGCATGGCGCAGATGCTGGTAAAGGATTTCAACGGCGAAGTGCCCGATACGCTGGAAGAGCTGGTGAAGCTGCCCGGCGTGGGACGGAAGACCGCCAACGTGATACAGAGCGTGGTGTTCAACAAGGCGGCCATGGCGGTAGATACGCACGTGTTCCGCGTGAGCCACCGCATCGGACTGGTACCGATGAGCTGCACCACGCCGCTGGCTACCGAAAAATACCTGATGAAATACATTCCCCGGGAGATTGTGCCTACGGCCCACCACTGGCTCATCCTGCACGGACGCTACGTATGTGTGGCCCGCAAGCCGAAATGCGAGCAATGCGGACTGAACGGGCTCTGCAAGGAATCGCTGAAGGCTACGGCAGGGAAATAAAGCCAGTAGTGCCTCCAGTGCCCTGAAATGACAGGGGAAGGGTCTCTGAAATGACGGCCTACGGGCGTTAGAGCGTGAGTTGCAGACCGTCGTAGGCCAGACGGATGCCTTCGGGCAACGAAGCGTCCACTTCGGCGTGAAGCCCTATCTGATGGCTGGCATGGATGAACCAGGTCTGACGCGCGCCGATGCGTGCCGCCTGCTCCAGGGCTTCGGAAAGGCTCTGATGGGTCCAGTGCGGTTCGATGCGCAGGGCATTCATCACCAGGCAGTCCAGGTCCTTCAGCACATCGTATGACGAGTCGGGCATGGTAAGCATGTCGGTAATCCACGCCATCCGGCCGATGCGGTACCCCAGAATGGGCAGCTTGCCGTGCATCACCCGGAAAGGACGTACCTCTACGGTATTTCCGCCCAGGCCGCTCACCGTGAACGGCACCCCCTCCTGAACGATTTCCAACGGGATATGAGGGACACCCGGATAAAGATGTTCGGTAAAACAATAGGGAATACGGGTACGCAGGCGCTCGGCGGTATAGGCTTCGGCATACACCGGAACATCGCGGAACCGGCAATACGGACGCAGGTCGTCCAGCCCGCCCACATGGTCGTAATGCTCGTGGGTGATCAGCACACCGTCGATGGGCTTGAAATCGTTCAGACGAAGCATCTGCTCGCGGAAATCGGGACCGCAATCGATGAGGATCCGCACGCCGTCCACTTCCACCAGGCCCGAGCAGCGCAGGCGGTTGTCACGCGGATCGGTACTGGTACACACGGCACACGTACATCCTATCTGAGGAACTCCGGTAGAGGTTCCGCTACCTAAGATCGTAATTTTCATGATGAGTCTTGTTTATCAGATGTAGTTCACTTCGGGATGAATGTCGATACCGAACTTCTCATGTACGGAACGGACCACCTCTCCGGCCAGGCGCATGACTTCCGCGCCCGTGGCTCCGCCCAGGTTGACCAGCACCAGCGCCTGCCTGTCGTGTACGGCCGCGCGTCCCAGCGCCTTGCCTTTCCATCCGCAACGGTCGATCATCCATCCTGCCGGGATTTTCACGTGATCTTCGTCGACCTTGTACGACGGCATATCGGGATAACGGGACACCAGCTCCTCGTATTTCGAACGCGGTACGACGGGATTCATGAAGAAGCTTCCGGCGTTTCCCAGCTCAGCCGGATCGGGAAGCTTCGACCTGCGGATACGGATCACGACCTGTCTGACCGCCCCGAGGGTAAGCGGACATTGCCCGCGCTCCATTTCGGCCCGTATATTCCCGTATTCCAGGTGAAACACCGGCTTCTTGCTCAACCGGTAAGTGACGTACGTCACGATGTATTTCCCTTTCAGTTCCTGCTTGAAAATGCTGGAACGATAGGCATAGCGGCATTCTTCCACGTCGAACCGGCGTTTCTCGCCCGTAGCCGCCTCGACGGTTTCTACCGAAACGATCAGGTCTTTCACCTCCACGCCGTAGGCGCCGATGTTCTGTACGGCCGAGGCGCCCACTTCGCCCGGAATGAGCGACAGGTTTTCGGCTCCGTACCATCCGTGAGCCACCGTATAAGCCACAAAGTCATCCCATACCTCGCCGGCTCCCACGCGGATTTCGACCGCCTCGCCGGTTTCGGAAACAATCTGGTAGCCACGTATGCGTGAATGCAGTATCCATCCCTCGTAATCGCCCTTGAAAAGCAGGTTACTTCCGGCCCCGATGTGCAGGAAGGGAGACAGCTTGCCTTTTTCAGCCTTCAGGAAATCGCACAGTTCCTGTTCCGAATCGTATTCGGCAAAGCGGGCGGCCTCCACATCCATTCCGAATGTATTGTGCGCCAGCAGGGAGTAATGGGTGTATGTCTTCATGTCCTAAAAAATAATCAGTCGCTCAAATCTTCAAATTGTATCAATTTCCAGATACCGCCCCGGCGTTCGAAATACAGGGTATTGCTGAACCCGTTGCCGAATCCCTTGAACTCGACAATCTTCGAATCCGAATGCAGGTCCTCCTTCTGTCCGTAATGCACATTGGTCAGTTTTCCGGCCATCATCGGCGGACGGAAAGCGAACCATTGTCCGGGCTCCAGGGTGGTTTCGAGAATCTGGAACTCATCGTCCGGATCGGCGGTCACAAACCCCAGCGGATCGGCCAGACGTTCGGCCTGGAAAACCGAATCGGACGAAAACTTTTCATAGAACTGCATAAAATCTTCCTCTCCGTCCGTTTCGTGAACCAGGCGTTGCAGATTGATCGCCTCGAGAAACCACGATTGTTTCTTCCGCTGGAAATAATAGCGCTTTATCTGGCTCCTTACCAGGTTTATGATGTCTACCTGCACGCTCCGCATACTGGTGTCTTTCTCCATTTCCATGTCTTCCTCCCGGTCGAACAAGACGGTATAGGCCGGATCGCGGCTGAACAGGTAATCATGCTGCCACTCTTCCTTGGGGACTCTTACAATCTTGTCGCCCTTGTAGGTAGAAACAGGAAAAACAATGCGGGAAAGCTGAAATTTTTCATCGGAAGCGAAATTGTAGAAGAAATCGGCAAAGCTCTCGTCGGCAGACGGTGGAATCACATCTTCCACCACCAGTGCCGTATCAGCATGTACCGAGTCGGTATGCACCTTCAACGAATCAATTTGTCCAGTTAACGTCTCGAAGGGGTCAATTTTCTTCTTTCCTCCTTCACAGGCTACCATCAGCATCAGCAAACAGCATCCAAAGAATAGTTTTTTCATTGTAGTCATCGAAAAATCGGATGCAAAATTATCCTTTTTTTCATTTACTTTTCACTTTTAAGGAGAGAAATCTCATTTATTAATGGAAAAACAAGATTATTTCGGTGGAAATGCTTAACTTTGCCCTCACGAAAACAATAATTGAAGAAATATGTTAGCAAAAATAGAAGAATTGCTTCAGGAAGTAGAAGGTTTGAAGGCTGCCAGCGCAGAAGAGCTGGAAGCCCTGCGAATCAAATACCTGAGTAAAAAGGGAGCAATCAATGCGCTGATGGCCGACTTCCGCAATGTACCTGCCGACCAGAAGAAAGAAGTGGGTATGAAACTGAACGAACTGAAGAACCGTGCCCAGGAACGCATCAACGCCCTGAAGGAAGTATTCGAAAACCAAGACAACGGAAGCGACGAGCTGGACCTGACCCGTACGGCTTATCCGATAGAACTGGGTACACGCCACCCATTGTCGATCGTACGCAATGAAATCATCGACATCTTCGGCCGCCTGGGATTCACCATCGCCGAAGGACCGGAAGTGGAAGACGACTGGCATGTATTCTCATCCATGAACTTCCCCGAAGACCATCCGGCACGCGACATGCAGGATACGTTCTTCATCGAAAGCCATCCGGACATCCTGCTCCGTACACACACTTCATCCGTACAGAGCCGCGTAATGGAGGTTTCACAACCGCCTATCCGCGTAATCTGCCCGGGACGCGTATACCGCAACGAAGCCATCAGTTACCGCGCGCACTGCTTCTTCCACCAGGTAGAAGGCCTGTACGTTGACAAGAACGTTTCGTTTACCGACCTGAAACAGGTGTTGCTCCAGTTCGCCCAGGAAATGTTCGGTCCCGAGACAAAGATCCGTCTGCGTCCGTCGTACTTCCCGTTTACCGAGCCCAGCGCCGAAATGGATATCAGTTGCGACATCTGCGGCGGAAAGGGTTGCCCGTTCTGTAAATATACCGGATGGGTAGAAATCCTGGGATGCGGCATGGTAGACCCGGCCGTACTCGAAGCCAACGGCATCGACAGCAAGGTTTATACGGGTTACGCCTTCGGTATGGGTGTAGAACGTATCGCCAACCTGAAATATAAAGTAAAAGACTTGCGTATGTTCTCAGAGAACGATACGCGTTTCCTGGAAGAGTTCGAAGCAGCCAACTAGGAAACAAGACTTGATACGTGGCATTTATGTATGCACCATTTTTGAAATATTTTACGATAAGAATCATTCCGGCTGAGAAGTCGGAATGATTCGTTTTTTATCAGCCTATGAAAAAGGATAAACTCATCACTCCCAGCTATTGCTTTATCCTGGCGGCCAACTTCCTCCTTTACTTCGGATTCTGGCTGCTCACCCCCGTACTCCCCTTTTACCTGCTGGAAGAGTTTCACGCATCGAACACGACCATCGGTATCGTACTGAGCTGCTACACCATCGCGGCCCTCTGCATCCGTCCGTTTTCGGGGTACCTGCTGGACACGTTCTCACGGAAACCTCTGTACCTGACGGCTTATTTCGTCTTTACCCTGGTATTTGCCGGATACATGGTGGCGGGTCTGCTTACCTTGTTCATCCTGTTGCGCATCCTTCACGGGGTGGCTTTCGGAACGGTTACGGTGGGAGGAAATACACTGGTGATAGACATCATGCCTTCTTCCAGACGAGGCGAAGGCCTGGGATATTACGGCCTGTCGAACAACATCGCCATGTCCATCGGCCCCATGTTCGGCCTGTTCCTGCATAGCGCCGGCGTTTCGTACATCACCATCTTTTCTTACGCCCTGGCTTCCTGCATCCTGGGATTCGTGGCGGCCTGCATGGTCAGGACCACCTACCGCCCTCCCGTAAAGAGAGCCCCCATCTCGCTCGACCGCTTTATCCTGATCAAGGGAATTCCGGCCGGATTCAGCCTGCTGCTCCTCTCCATTCCGTACGGCATGACGACCAACTACGTGGCCATGTATGCCAAACAGATCGGCATCACGGCCGAAACGGGATTCTTCTTTACCCTCATGGCAATAGGCATGGCCATCAGCCGGCTGTTCAGCGGACGTCTGGTAGACAAGGGGATGGTGACCGGCGTGATTCAGGCCGGCCTGTACCTGGTATGCCTCTGCTATTTCGGCCTGAGCGCCTGCGGATGGCTGATCGGATGGGACCTCCGTCTCACCACAATCCTGTTCTTCGCCATTTCCCTGCTGCTCGGTATCGGTTTCGGCACGATGTTTCCCGCCTACAATACGCTCTTCGTCAACCTGGCTCCCAACAACCAGCGCGGAACGGCCACCAGCACCTACCTGACCTCGTGGGACGTGGGCCTGGGTATCGGCATGCTCACCGGCGGCTACATCGCCGAAATAGCCTCGTTCCGTTCTTCCTACCTGTTCGGAGCGATACTGACCATTGTCTCCCTGCTCTACTTCCAGTTCAAGGCAGGGCCTCATTTCAACAAGAACAAGCTCCGGTAATCATTTTCCCGTCATTCACGGTACGTCAGGACAAAGATGTGAGAGAAACGTCCGCCGGTTTCCGTCACCTGCACGGACAGGATGAAAGGCTCGAACATCTCTGCCCACTCGTTGATGAAAGGAGGCAGATAATCCTTGAAGAAAGCCTTTTCGCCGGCCACTTTCTCCATGTCGGCCACCATGATGTAGGAGGCCGTGGAAGAGAGGTTGGTAATGCATTTATCAAACAGACGGCCTTCCGCCGCTACGGAAGCCTTCCTTATGCACGAGTCGATGCGTTCGGTACCCGACAAAATAAGCAAGCTATCTTCTTCCACCGGAGGTATCCGTTTCAAACGCTCCGCCATCAAGGGCGTGCAGGCCCGGGGAGCCGTCATGACACCACTCAGATAAAGCACTTCGCGGTTCATGTGCAAGTCGAATTCGCTCCAGCAATAGTCGTGATTGTTCGAAAGTAACGGTACGGAAGCCGTACGGCCGTAAAACGTCATGAAACGGGAGGACTTGTTGTGATGCAACGACTGGAAAACGGTGTCCTGACTCAACGAGCGCTTGTCGAGCTGGGCATCGATCACTTCCTCAATCAGACGTTTCTCGTAGCTGGCCACCAGAAACCCTTCGCCGCCATAAAGCGACAGGAAGTCCTCCGCACTCAACGGATAGATACGGATTTCCTTCCCGCGGTACTTTTCTATCCTGCGGGTGAACTTACCTCCATATTTTTCCAACAATACTTCACGAAGGAAATTCTTGCCCTCCTTTCCCATCCGGAAATAAGCGACCATATCGCGCGACGTACCCGGCTGGTGAAAACTGAGCATGAGCTGGTTGACCTGATTGCTCAAGCCATGCGCCGCATGAGAGGTATACCGGGTAAGCTCATAGAAAATCGTTTCGATCAGGTTCGAACGATGCAACGTATCAAACCGCGCGGCATAAGCCATGCGGGGAAGCTCGCTGATAAAGAAATCCACATTATCGGTCTCTACCAGCCCTCTTACATCGCGGGGAACCAGTTCCAGCAAATCCATGTTTTTCGTCCGGTCGGCCAGCTTCAACTGGACAAAACTATAGACTCCTACTCCCAGTCCAAACAACAACGCAGAAAGTATGACGGCAAATTTAGCAACGGTACGTAATCTCATGATCCTCCATTTACTGTTTTTACAAAGTTATTAAAAAAACTTTTAAAAAGTACAAATAAATTGGAATTTTAAAACGAGAAAACACAAAAAAACTCCTGAATGAATCAGGAGTTGGAAGGGTGACTAGTGGGACTCGAACCCACGACATTCAGAACCACAATCTGACGCTCTAACCAACTGAACTATAGTCACCGTGTTGGTAAGTTTAAATACTGGAAAAAAGAGGGTGACTAGTGGGACTCGAACCCACGACATTCAGAACCACAATCTGACGCTCTAACCAACTGAACTATAGTCACCATGTTGGCTTTTCTTTTCAAAAGCGATGCAAAGGTAGGACTTTTTTTTGATTCTACAAGACTTTATCCGAAAAAACTTCAAAAAAAGTATTCTTTTACTCCTTTTGTCTCCCGCTCCATCAGCCGACGGACCGTCCGCGAAAAGCCGGAAATCCGTTCTTTCTCACTTGCATTCAGCTCCTTAAGGTCGATATTCAGCGGATACAGCTCGTACCGGGCCTTCCGGGACAGGGCCGGACGCGAAGTCCAGACAAACGAATAGCCGCAATCCGACAGGTACGTATGCCGCCCTACCCGCCGGAGGGTAAGCGAGACCATCATTCCGCCGTCGGTTCCGGTCCGGCTCATGTTCGACAGGAAATTCCCCAGCGAATAGGCTATCAGGTGACGGCCGGGAGTAACGGAATCGGACACGACTTCCAGCGGCTGCACCACGTGGGGATGCGAACCGATCACATGGTCTACCCCCAGCCCGATCATCCAGCGTGCCAGCTCGCGCTCCTGCCTCCGTGGAAGCGACTGGTACTCGATTCCCCAGTGCATGCAGGCTATGATCGCGTCGGGCTTCATACACCGGGCCTTCAGCACGTCGGCCCGGATCTGCTCACGGTCGATTCCGTTGACGACATTGGGCGATGTGACGGGAATGCCGTTGGTGCCGTAGGTATAATTCAGGAGGACAATCCGGAAGCCCTTCACCGTCACCAGCAACGGATAGCGGCGGGAACGCTCTTCCACATCGCGATACGTACCGGCATGGGGTATCTCCAGCGAATCCAGCAACCGTATGGTACGCTCCAGCCCCTTCTTTCCACGGTCCAGGCAATGGTTGTTGGCCGTAAGCAACACGTCGAACCCGGCGTCTTTCAACGCGTACAGAAACTCGTCGGGAGCGCTGAAAGCGGGGTAACCCCGGTACGGCTTTCCGCCCAGCGTGACTTCCAGGTTTCCTACCAGCAGGTCGGCCCGCGCCAGTTCGTGACGTACCCGCCTGAAACAGGCCGAATAGTCGTACCCTCCCTCCGGACGGCGAGCCGCATCGATCTGGGCCTGGTGCTGCATCAGGTCGCCCACGAACAACAGGCGCAACGAATCGGCCGGGCGGGCATAGAAAAGGGTTGCCAACGACCAGCAGACCGTCAGCAACCCCATGCGTAATACGTTCATCCGATTCATTTTATCCATAAATGGCCTTCTTGCCAGCCAGCAAGGTATTCTTCATCAACGACACAATCGTCATCGGTCCTACTCCTCCGGGCACGGGAGTGATGAACGAGCACTTCGGAGATACCTCGTCGAACTTCACGTCGCCGGTCAGCTTGAAGCCGGACTTGCGGGTAGCGTCGGGTACACGTGTCGTACCCACGTCAATGATGACGGCACCCTCCTTCACCATGTCGGCCTTCACGAAATTAGGCTGTCCCAGGGCCGCGATGATGATATCGGCCTCACGGCATTCTTCCACCAGGTTCTTGCTCCGGCTATGACAAACGGTAACGGTCGCGTCGCCCGGATAGGCCTTCTGCATCATCAGCATGGCCATCGGCTTGCCCACGATGTTGCTACGTCCCAGCACCACGCATTTCTTTCCCTGAGTCTCTATCTGATAGCGTTTGAGCAACTCCAGTATTCCGTTCGGGGTAGCCGATACATAACACGGCAGACCGATTGCCATACGTCCCACGTTGATGGGATGGAAACCGTCTACATCTTTCCGGTAATCAATCGTTTCGATCACTTTCTGCTCGGAAATGTGTTTCGGAAGCGGCAACTGGACGATGAACCCGTCCACGTCGTCATCCTGATTCAGCTCACGCACCTTGGCCAGCAGCTCCTCTTCGGTGACATCCGCCTCGTAACGGATCAGCGTCGATTTAAAGCCACACACTTCGCAGGCCTTAACCTTATTGGCCACATAGGTTTCACTTCCGCCGTCATGTCCTACCAGAATAGCCGCCAGATGAGGACGCTTTCCTCCTCTCGCTACAATCTCGGCCACCTCGGCCGCTATTTCCTTCTTTATCTGCTCCGAAATAGCCTTTCCATCTATCAGTATCATACGTTCATGTTTTTTTAGATTGAAACAAAGATAAGAGATTATACGGACCGGAGGGTTTACGGACGGCAGGTTTAAGCTAAATTAACAAAAGTTCCACTTCCGAAAACGAACGTTCGTCCGAATGGAAACAAACGGATATTCCGGACCAGACAAACGTTTGTTTTACTCCAGACGTCCGTTCGTTTTTTCCGGAGGCATTCCGCACGAGCCATCCAGCCTTGCCAAACTCCTCTTCCAATGCCCCGACCAATGGAAAATGGTAGGAAAAAATCCTGTTTTTATGGATTTTATATCGAATAAATCTTATCTTTTATAAACGAAGGGAGGAGGAAAACAAAATTTCTATTAACTTTGCATGACATTTGGTTATGCATACTACAAGATTCAACATACTGCTTTTCATGGGGGCCTTTTTATGCGCCCTGTTTTTTCTGACTCCCGCACACGCGGGAAACGAAAAACGTTTCACCCTGGTAATCGACGCCGGACACGGCGGACATGATCCGGGAGCCATCGGCAGAAACGTAAAGGAAAAAAACATCAACCTGAAAGTTGCCCTGAAACTGGGAAAGCTGATCGAGCAGAACATGCCGGACGTTCGGGTGGTATATACGCGAAACAGGGATGTATTCATCCCCCTGCACCGCCGGGCGGAAATAGCCAACAACGCCAAGGCCGACCTGTTCGTCTCCATCCACACCAACTCGGTGGCTTCCCGAAACAGCCGGGTGAGCGGAGCCGAGACCTATACGCTGGGATTGCACCGCACGCAGGAAAACCTGGAGGTAGCGCAGAAAGAAAACTCCGTCATCCTGATAGAAGACGACTACAAGCAACAATATGCCGGATTCAACCCGAATTCAGCCGAAAGCTACATCATCTTCGAGTTCCTGCAGGACAAGTACATGGCGCAAAGTGTCAACCTGGCCCGGCAGGTACAACGCCAGTTCCGGAGCAACGGACGACAGGACAAGGGAGTACACCAGGCCGGATTTCTGGTGCTGCGCGAAACGTCCATGCCCAGCATTCTGATAGAACTGGGATACATCACCAATCCGACAGAAGCCGCCTACCTGATTTCGGAAAACGGAAGCGCCACCATGGCACGGAGCATCTATACGGCCATAGCCAACTACAAGAACCAGCAACGGGCCACCCGCAAGGGGGAAGCCGTCGCCGGAATTCCGGAAAACAACGGCAGACCGGCGGACGGACAGGAGTTCCGGACGGCAGAAGGCAATACGCAGGCAAACCCGTTAGCGGAAGATACTTCCGTAGCACAGGCAGACACGGAAGAAGTCGCAACCAGAAACCCGTCGGCGGGTTCCACGCCGGGTCAGGCCTCCGAAGTACGGCCTGCCAGACATCCCTCCAAAGGAGAAGCGTCACGCCCGGTTTTCAAAATCCAGATCACCACTTCCTCACGGGTACTGCCCAAAGGAAGCAGGCTTCTGAAAGGACTGACTCCCGTATCTTATTATAAGGAGAACGGACTGGTGAAATATACGTACGGTGAAGACACCGACTACAACCGGATTCTCCGCCTGAAACGGAATAAAGTAGATGCGAAATTCAAGGATGCCTTCATCATCGCCTTCAAGGACGGAAAAAAGATGAACATCAACGAGGCCATCCGGGAATTCAAAAGAAACAGAAGAAAATAAAAACAGAAACTACAAAGAATAAAGATGAGAAAAGAAGTAAAAATTGGTTTGGCGGGTATAGCCGCGCTGCTGATACTCTTCTTCGGTATCAACTACCTGAAAGGCGTAAACATGTTAAAGCCTGAGAGCTACTACTACGTAGAGTTTACAGACATCAACGGACTGGCCAACTCCAGCCCCGTCTTTGCCAACGGATTAAAAGTGGGACTGGTAAGAGACATCCAGTACAATTATCAGAAACCCGGTCACGTGGTGGTAGGTATCGACATGGACGACAGAATGCGGATTCCTCAGGGAAGCTACGCCGAACTGGTGACCGAAATGCTGGGTACGGTAAAAATAAACCTGATACTGGACTATAGCCATACCGACTATCATACCCCGGGAGATACCCTGAACGGAGTTGCAAATCCGGGAATCATGGGAGTGGCCGAAAAAGACCTGCTGCCCAAGGTAGAACAAATGATGCCCAAACTGGATTCCATCCTAAGCTCCCTGAACCAGTTGCTGGGTGATCCGGCCTTGAAAAACACCCTGCACAACGCCGAACAGCTGACGGCCTCGCTGAACGCTACCAGCAAGCAACTCCATACGCTGGTATCGAAAGACGTTCCGGCACTGACCAGCAACATCACCACCATCACCGACGACCTGAAGCAGATCAGCGGAAACCTGAAAGACGTGGATTACGCAAGCACATTCAGCCAAATAGATTCTACCCTACAGAACGTACGCCTGCTCACCGACAAACTGAACCGGAAAGACAATTCCATCGGACTCCTGCTGAACGACTCTTCGTTGTACAACAACCTGAACGCGACGGCCGCCAACGCGGCAAGCCTGCTGGAAGACTTGCAGGCACATCCGAAACGGTACGTTCACTTCTCGGTTTTCGGAAAGAAGGACAAGTAGACATTATATAGAAATAATCTAAATAATAAAGGCTGTCCGGAAATCCGGGCAGCCCGATATAAAGTCCCTGTATATCAAGCAGTAAAAAACACCGGAACGTCTTGAAAAACAACCAGGGCAAACAGTGATAAATTATTGATGTACAATACGTTGAACTAATGCAAGACATTCTCCATTTGGCACGACTTTGGCATTCTGATAAGAAGTTAATTATCAGCATATTAAAGTAGACGTAAAAAAAGCAAGCAAAAACAGATTTGTTTTTCTAAAATAACATTACGAAATTTGCAAATGTAGAAGTTTTGCCGTTTAAATAACAACGCACGTATGATTGAAAACAACCAGGCTGTAGCAGTGTGGAATCGTTGCCTCAATTTCATAAAAGACAACGTGAACACGACAGCATACAATACATGGTTTGAGCCTATCGTACCCTTAAAATACGAGAATAAGGCACTGACGATTGGGGTCCCAAGTCCTTTCTTCTATGAATACCTGGAAGAAAAGTACGTGGGATTGCTTCGTGCCGCCTTATATAAAGAAATAGGTGAAGGAACGGAACTGATGTATTCCATCCTGACAGATAAGACAAACCACATAACCATGAACCTTGAAGGGACAAAACGCTCGACGGTTTTGCCCCAGCAGCCTATTCATAATGCCAACAAGGCCCCCAATCCGCTACAAGCTACCGCACCGCAGGATTTGGATCCGCATCTGAATCCGAACTACAACTTTGAAAACTTCATCAAAGGTAACAGTAACGAGTTTTCGCGTACCGTAGCCGAAACGGTGGCGCAAAATCCGGCACGCACGTTCAACCCGTTGTTCCTGTACGGACCGTCGGGAGTAGGAAAGACCCATCTGATCAATGCCATAGGTACACGTATCAAGGAACTGTATCCCGAAAAAAGGGTACTGTATGTATCGGCACACCTGTTTCAGGTGCAATACACCGACTCGGTACGTACCAACCATTTCAACGACTTCATCAGCTTCTACCAGACCATCGATGTACTGATCATCGATGATATTCAGGAATTTGCGGGTGTGACGAAGACACAGAATACGTTCTTCCACATTTTCAACCACCTGCACCAGAACGGCAAACAGCTGATCCTGACTTCCGACCGTGCCCCTGTCATGCTGCAAGGCATGGAAGACCGCCTGCTCACCCGTTTCAAATGGGGACTGGTGGCCGAACTCGAGAAGCCGGACATCGAATTGCGAAAGAACATCCTGCGCAACAAGATCAAGAAAGACGGACTGGTCATTCCGGAATCGGTGATCTGCTACATAGCCGAAAACGTGAACGAAAGCGTGCGCGAACTGGAAGGTATCGTCAATTCCCTGCTGGCTCAGTCTATCCTGTTCAAGCGTGAAATCGACCTGGAACTGGCCCAGCGTATCGTCAAGAAAGCCGTGAAATGCGCGGAAGTCAAACCGATTACCGTAAACGACATCATCGAAAAGGTATGCAGCCACTACAAGATCGACGCGTCGGCCATCCATACCAAGACGCGCAAGCGAGAAGTGGTACAGGTAAGACAGGTTGCCATGTATCTGGCCAAGAAACATACCGATACATCGTCTTCCAAAATCGGCCAGCTCATCGGTAACAAAGACCACGCTACCGTTCTGCACGCCTGCAGGATTGTAAAAGACCAGGTAGAAGTAGACAAAGCCTTCAAAAATGAAATCGAAGAAATCGAAGCAACCCTTCGGTCCAGATAAAGGCCACAGCCCTAAAATGACGAAGCACCCGGATCAGAGAGCGAAAGGCTCATCAGGATCCGGGTGCTTCGCTTGTTTTACAAGGGTATCATTCTAAAAACCCCTGCTTTTTCAAGGTTTCCAGCAATACCTTCGAAATGGCTTCGTTTGCCTCTTTCGTATAACGGTAATCGGTAAATACCTGCGCCAGATTTTCGGTGTGGTTTATCTCCACAAAATGCCGGTTCTCGGGCATGGCCTCCTTCGCTTCATAAATCCGGTTGATGTCTTCATCGGTATAGGCATGATAGGTTTCCTGATGAATCAATCCCTCGATCGGAAGTCTTTCGGGCTGGTCCGGATGCTCGTCGGGATAACCTACCGTAATGGTGGCAACCGGAATAACCAGTTTGGGCAACTTCAGCGCTTCGATCAACTGACCGGCAGAATACAGCGTAGTTCCCAGGTAGCAGGTACCCAGTCCCTCGGCTTCGGCCAGCGTACAGAAGTTCTGCGTAACCAGCAACGTATCGCTTGCCGCATTCAGGAACGACAGGAAGTTGTCATACCCCGCCCTGGCGTCGCGCAAACGGCACCACTCACAAAAACGGTTGAAGTCGGCGCAGAAAGTAAGCACGACCGGAGCCGACGTCACCATCGGCTGGTTGAAGTGAGCCGGAGCAATCCGCTTCTTACGCTCCGGATCCCGTGTCACAATCACACTATAAAGCTGCATGTTTCCCATGGTAGGTGCCCGGAAAGCCTGTTCCAGCAAATCATTCAACAAGGAATCGGGGATGTCCTGATCCGTATACTTGCGTATTGTACGTCTGTTCTTTATTGAGTCCATCTTTCAACTAATTTATTTTTCTACAAACATACACAAAACTCGGCTAATTTCATACCATTCCACCCAAAAACAACGTTCCGAATTTCTCGTATGATTCATCCAGCTCCTTCCGTTCCAATCGTCCGGAAAACCGCCGGGCCGACGCCCTATATAATAAACTTTGAAATAAACAAGTTTTCCGTTTTGGAAAACTTCTAATTAACATTTAAAAACCATTTCACTGTAAATCAGGTATTTAGTTTTTCAATTCGGAAAAGTTTCAATCTTCCTGTGAACTTCCGTACGATTTATTTTGCCAATTGAAAAAACATCTATAGATTTGCATCACGTTTGTTGTTTAAAAGGCAAAACTTCTACAACACATAGCTTTTTTAAAAGGACAAACAATTTATCAATCATATTAACCGTGGAAAAAAAGACGTATAGCTACGACGAGGCCTTCGACGCTTCGTTGCAGTATTTCAAGGGAGACGAGTTAGCCGCACGAGTGTGGGTCAACAAATACGCCGTAAAAGATTCATTCGGTAATATCTACGAAAAATCGCCGGAAGATATGCATTGGCGTATCGCCAATGAAGTGGCACGTATCGAAGCCAACTACCCCAATGGACTCAAGGCGCAGGAACTGTTCGATTTATTCGATCACTTCAAGTACATCATTCCTCAAGGAAGCCCAATGACCGGTATCGGAAACGACTTTCAGGTAGCTTCTTTGTCCAATTGCTTTGTTATCGGACTGGACGGATCGGCCGATTCATACGGAGCCATCATCCGCATCGACGAGGAACAGGTACAGCTGATGAAACGGCGCGGAGGAGTAGGACACGACCTCTCACACATCCGACCGAAAGGTTCTCCGGTCAAGAACTCGGCCCTGACCTCTACCGGACTGGTTCCCTTCATGGAACGCTATTCCAATTCTACCCGCGAAGTGGCACAGGACGGACGCCGGGGAGCGCTCATGCTGACGGTATCCATCAAGCATCCGGACTCAGAGTCTTTCATCGACGCCAAAATGACCGAGGGAAAAGTAACGGGAGCCAACGTTTCGGTCAAGCTGGACGACGCCTTCATGCAGGCTGCCATCGAAAACCGTACCTATACCCAGCAGTTCCCGATCGACGCCGAGAACCCCGCGGTTACCAAAGAAATCAACGCGGCTTCCCTGTGGAAGAAAATCGTTCACAACGCCTGGAAATCGGCCGAACCCGGAGTGCTGTTCTGGGACACCATCATCCGTGAATCCGTACCAGACTGCTATGCCGACCTGGGATTCCGCACCGTTTCTACCAATCCGTGCGGTGAAATTCCGTTGTGTCCGTATGACTCCTGCCGCCTGCTGGCCATCAACCTCTACTCGTATGTAGTCAATCCGTTTACACCGGAAGCCTACTTCGACTTCGAACTGTTCAAGAAACACGTAGCGCTGGCCCAGCGTATCATGGACGACATCATCGACCTGGAACTGGAAAAGATCAAGAAGATCATGGCCAAGATAGACAGCGATCCGGAAAGCGAAGAAGTAAAAGGAGCCGAACGCCACCTGTGGGAAAAGATTTACCGCAAGTCCGGTTTAGGTCGCCGTACGGGTGTAGGAATCACCGGCGAAGGAGACATGCTGGCAGCCATGGGCCTGAGATACGGTACCGAGGAAGCCAACGACTTCTCTGAAAATGTACACAAGACCATCGCCCTGGAAGCTTACCGCTCATCCGTAAACATGGCCAAGGAACGCGGTGCCTTCGAAATCTACGACGCCGAACGCGAAAAGAACAACCCGTTCATCAACCGTATCAAGGAAGCCGATCCGGAACTGTACGAAGACATGGTAAAATACGGACGACGTAACATCGCCTGCCTCACCATCGCTCCGACAGGCACCACCAGCCTGATGACACAAACCACCTCGGGTATCGAACCCGTATTCATGCCCGTATACAAACGCCGCCGGAAAGTCAATCCGAACGACGCCAACGTACACATCGACTTCATCGACGAAACAGGCGACGCTTTCGAAGAATACATCGTATTCCACCACAAGTTCCTGACCTGGATGAAAGTGAACGGATACGACCCCGACAAACGGTACAGCCAGGAAGAAATAGACGAACTGGTAGCCAAATCACCGTACTACAAAGCCACCTCAAACGATGTAGACTGGCTGATGAAGGTAAAGATGCAAGGACGTATCCAGAAATGGGTTGACCACTCTATCAGCGTTACCATCAACCTGCCCAACAACGTAGACGAAGACCTGGTAAACCGCCTGTACGTAGAAGCATGGCGTTGCGGATGTAAGGGATGCACCGTTTACCGCGACGGTTCGCGTGCCGGTGTCCTCATATCTGCCAAGAAAAAAGACGAGAAGAAAGCCGACACGACGGAAGTAGACAAGCTGCTCCGGCGTCCGCAGGTAGTGGAAGTACGCCCGAAAGTACTGGAAGCCGATGTCGTACGGTTCCAGAACAACAAGGAAAAATGGGTAGCCTTTGTCGGCTTGCTCGACGGACGTCCCTACGAAATCTTCACCGGTCTGCAGGACGAAGAAGAAGGTATCCTGTTGCCCAGATCGGTCACTCACGGACGCATCATCAAGAACTACGACGAAGACGGAGTGAAACACTACGACTTCCAGTTCGAAAACAAACGCGGATACAAGATGACCATCGAAGGATTGTCTGAAAAGTTCAACAAAGAATACTGGAACTACGCGAAACTGATTTCGGGCGTATTGCGCTGGCAAATGCCGATAGAACAGGTTATCAAGCTGGTAGGATCCCTGCAACTGGATAGCGAAAATATCAACACCTGGAAGAACGGTGTGGAACGCGCCCTGAAGAAATACGTTCAGGACGGTACCGAAGCCAAAGGCGTGAAATGTCCGAATTGCGGCAACGAAACCCTGGTATACCAGGAAGGTTGCCTCATCTGCAAGACCTGCGGTTCCTCACGTTGCGGATAATCAAGCAAACAAACATAAACTTCCCGAACATAACAGAGGCTGTCTGCAATTCCCGAAAGGGAAACAGACAGCCTCTCATTTTTATCCTTGCTTTTCCGGAAACGACACGGACAAGGACCCTGCCCGAATCTCCGGAACCAATGAACCAATATTATCAATACCAGGTAACGGAACTACCCGTATTGCTTCGCTGATCCCACTTCAAGGCATCGGTCAGCATGCTCGAATTGGCACGGATAGAGAAGTTGTAAGAAGTAAACGGACCGAACACCAGGCCACAACTCATGTTAAAGCAGTGCAGGTCACGCGTGATGTTCAGGGTGGTCATTGACATCTCCTTGGTTGTGAAGTCATAACCCGTCGAATAATTCATGTTCCAGCGGCTACCAATCTTAAAGTTTCCCGAAACATTCAACGAATGCGTAAGCGAATACGGATAACGCATGTTCTTGATGTTGATCGGCTTGCTGGTATTCTCCCGAATGCTATAGCTATAACTCAGACTGATACTCCAGGGAAACTTGAAAGTCAGATAGCCGTCCGGGTCCGTTGTGGCATTCTCGGTCTTGCGCATACCGGAGTTGTTGGTTTTCTCTTCTTCGGTATCCGTATTTTCGGTATCTTCATCCGTATCGGATTCGTCTTTCTTGTTCTTGTCCTTATCCTTCTTCTCATCGTCCGATTTTCCGAACAATTTCTTGAACGTATCATTATTCAAGGTATACGAGAAAGAACCGCTATATCCCTGGAAACGTCCGAAACGGCCATACGACCATTCGGTACGGTCGCCTACGACCACATTTCCCTGATCATCAAACTTATAGGCATACGTGGCGAAAGAAGCGTTCATGTTGAACGTATACGACTTGGTGAGCTTCAGACGCACGTTCATGCTCAGGTCACTCCATCTCTTATTGGCGACATCGTACGAAAGAGAGGCTCCCAACTGGTCGATCAGGCTGATTTTCTTATATCCGGTCGTATCCTTATCCGACTTCATCTTCATCTCCAGGTTATTATCTACGGAGAAGCTGATGTTCTGGGACATTCCTTTTCCCGGAACTCCATACGTCATTCCCTCGAAAGGAGAATATTCCACCGTACGTACCTCGCCGTCTTCATCCGTATACGTGTACGTATCATAATATCCGTAACGCGATTTTCCGAAATCAGGCGTATACGTATAGCTTACCGTCGGAGTGAAGACGTGACGGATCTGGATTTCCTTGCTTTTCATGAACAACGGCTTATACATACCGTAAAGCTTGGTATTCATCTGCAAGGCCAGGTTGTAATCGTACAACCGGTAGAAACCGCTCACCGTATCCCGTTTCACATGGTCTGTAGAAGCCGGACTCGGGTCGTAACTCCGTTTAATCTTGTTCAGATACCAGCGCTCCGTATAGTTGAACGACGGTACCAGGTTGATGTACTTGAACAACGTGAAGGTAGCCGTCACCGGAATTTTATGCTGCATACCGTTCACCCATTGGCGCATAGGTGTCTTAAACAACAGGTTATCCTTGGTATCTACCTTGTTGGTCATGCTACCGGTATATTGCAACGAAATCTTTTCGTACCAGCGCTCGTCGCCCGCCGATTTTTTCCGTTTAAACGGATAGATACGGTTTAAGGCGATGTTGACGTCGGGCAGCGTCATGGTCAATGAAGAGTCACGGGTATTCTGCGTGATATTAAACGTACTCGAGATATTCAGACCAATACTTGGAAAATTCCGTGAATAGCTTACACTGGAAGCCTTGGTATTCTGGGAGTATTGTTCCGGGTTGTACAACGTACTCAGGTTGGAGCGGTCGTAACTGCTGGTGGCAAAGTTCACGCTGGCCGAGAACGTGCTGTTCGGATTGGCCTTCGCGTCCTGCCGGTGGCTCCACTGGATACGGAAGTCCTTCGAAACCGAATAGTCCGGCATACCCTTATCGCCGGTCTTGGTCACCAGATAACTGGCATTGAACGAACCGCTGAACTTATAACGCTTGCTATAGTTGGATGCGGCCGAGAGTCCCCACGAACCCTTGGTGAATATTTCGCCCAGCACTTTCAGGTCCATCTTGTCACTGATGGCAAAATAATAACCACCGTCGCGCAGGTAGAAACCCCGGTTCATTTCATCACCGTAAGTCGGCATGATGAAACCGGAAGAATAACTGCTACTGAACGGGAAAAAACCAAATGGAACGGCAATCGGGAGCGGTACATCCTCTACGACCAGCTGAGCCGGTCCGAACACTACATTCTTCTTCGGACGCACCTTAGCCATCGACAACTTCAGGTAAAAATGCGGATGCTTGTCATCACAGGTGGTATACTTTCCATCACGCATGTAAATCTCATCGTTCGGACCCTTCTTGGCTTCCGTACTGGTCACATAGCCTTCGCCCTGTTGCGTCACAATGCTGTTGATGAAACCCTTCTTGGTCTTGAAATTATATCGCATGGTCTTGGATTCGTACGGAGTTTCTCCATCCTTGAACACCGGAGTTCCCGACTCCACCCCCGTAGAGTCGGACACACCGCGGGCAAACACCGTACTGCTATCCATATTCATGGTAATGACGGCCGAAGTCAACTCGATATTCTGGTAATTGACCTTTCCGTTTCCATACAGATGAGCAAAACCTCCCCGCGTAAACACAATGGAGTCACTCGCCTCGTACACGACCGGAGCGTCCAAAGGATCTTTTCCCCTGGCCGTATCATTTCCCACCGTATCGAGTGCCAGCGAGTCCATCCCCAACGAATCACGATGTAAAGAATCCGAAACCGATATGGCCGTGTTTGTACGTCCTCTCTTTCCCTTAACACGCTGTGCCTCTGCATAAAAAGAGCAGGAACATCCCAAAATAAACAAAGCCGTCAGTAAATATGTTGTCCTTTTAAACGATGTCATCATCAAATATTTACGCAATATGCGCACAAAAGTAAGCAATCTCGCTCAAATAAACATAAAAGCCTGGCTTTTTAATGTATTTTTAGAAGCTGAAACATAACCTTTTCGGAGAATTCAGACCGCTTTCCCCGGTTACAAAAAGAGTTTACACCAGTTATCGAAACGATCCAGCCCCTCCTTGCCGTATTTCTGAATGCTTTTCCGGGCCTTTTCCACATTCTTTTCACGGTCCAGATGTCCTTTTGAGAAAAATTTATCGGAAAAACAAATGAGCTGCTCTTCCAGACTCACCGGAACCATTTCGCGATGCGGAACCGGAAGCTCCTGACGGATAATGCTTTCAAGTGTCAACCCTGCCCCGGTATGACGTTCGCACACCAGCGCATGTCTCGGGAAACCCTCTTCGCGCATCAAGTCGGCTCCCAAATACCCGTGACAGATATACGGATAATGTCCCATGCAATAGATTTTCTCCGCGTCGGTCTTAAAAATACCGATATCATGAAGCAAGGCCGCTTCTTCGACAAATTGCAAATCGAGTTTCAGTTCGGGATGTTTCCGGCCCATGGCCAAAGCTTTATCCGCCACCGAACGGCTATGTGTTACCAGAATATGCTTCAATTCATTATCCACCGGATAATACTTGTCAATAATTGCAAACGGATTCATATCTTCTATGTTGCTATCCAAATAATTGGATAATATTTGTTTTAAATTAACTATTCTAT
>ENA-ORSF01000077-ORSF01000077.1-human-gut-metagenome-genome-assembly--contig:-NODE-77-length-47163-cov-6.78689_pt1 | contig 47163 bp, 34 predicted proteins | sample MGYA00242188_ERZ509155 | MGnify/ENA primary metagenome ERZ509155 (study PRJEB26280, sample SAMEA2338656) | human gut metagenome | biome: human gut; feature: human-associated habitat; material: faeces...
GCGGAAATAGCTCAGTTGGTAGAGCATAACCTTGCCAAGGTTAGGGTCGCGAGTTCGAGTCTCGTTTTCCGCTCGTCAGAAGAAATCGTTTATCGGTTTCTTTTTTTGTTTTCTATATACTTTGTTTCTCTTTCCATTTTTTTTATTGAATAACGTTTTGTGAATCACAGTTTTTATGTAAGTTTGTCGTCTCAATCCAGTTAATGAATTTTGTATATGAAAACGTATGACATTTATTTTTCAGATGGTAAATCGAGTGACAATAAAGGATTTTCTATCAAAACTCCGGAAAAGGCCATTCACATGGCTGAAGATATGTTGGTGAAAGGTAATTCCTATATCGACGATTATGCTGGAGGTGTTATTTCTGTAGTTGATTCGGAGGGAGTGACTATTTGGAGCAGTCCTATTCCTGGTAAATAAAAAGTAAAGTGATTTTTATTAATAAATATAGATACGATAAGATATGTTCTCGGGAATTGTAGAAGAATATGCAGAAGTTGTAAAGGTAGTAAAAGAGCAGGAAAACCTGCATCTCACTTTGAAATGTTCGTTTGTAGATGAACTGAAAATTGATCAGAGTGTTTCGCATAACGGCGTGTGTCTTACTGTTGTCCGCATTGAGGACGGCACGTATACGGTGACAGCCATGAAAGAAACCATTGAACGTTCCAATATCGGGCTTCTGAAGCCGGGTGATAAGGTAAATGTTGAACGGAGTATGATGATGAACGGCCGGTTGGACGGGCATATCGTGCAGGGACATGTCGATCAGACAGCTACATGTGTATCAATTGCGGATGCCGAGGGAAGCTGGTATTATACGTTTCAATATCAGTTTGATCCGGAAATGGCTAAACGTGGTTATTTTACTGTAGACAAAGGTTCGGTTACTGTAAACGGTGTCAGTCTGACTGTGTGTAATCCTACAGCCGACAGTTTCCAGGTGGCCATTATTCCTTATACTTATGAGCATACCAATTTCCATACGCTGAAGGTAGGCAGTGTGGTAAATATTGAGTTCGATATTATCGGGAAATACCTGAGTCGTATGATGCAACTGACCGGGAAATAATTCCGGTGTTTTTTAGAGGTCTTTTAATAGGATCTTGTTATTGTTGTATAAATATTCTTCGCGAGCCTTGATCAGTGCGTCCCAGGAGGCGGAATAATGCTTGCGGTCTGTCTTGAATGCTTCTGAGCCGGTAGAATCCAGTCGGTTCAGGAGCATTCCTACTGTCATGACATTGATGTCGATGGCAGGGGTGTAGCCGGTTTCATCCGATTTTTCGTCGTGACTGGTCTCCAGAATCAGTTTCATATCCTGTAATTCATATAAGAGCTTCTTGGTCAGCCGGATGGGGATCTTGTGTTCTTTGCTTAGTTCTTCGGCCGTGTATGCGGGAGCTCCTACGGCAAACCGTTTGCAGATGGAGGACAGAATGATGGTACAGAAGAAGTCGTGATAGCGGCGGCTGATGTTTGCGGTTTCTTTCCCGAAATTGAACGAAGACAGATTCTGGCTGATGTAACACATCTCGGCTCCGAACAGGCAAATGGTCCAGGATATCTGTGTCCACAGCAGAAACATCGGGATGGCTGCGAAGCTACCGTAAATGGCGTTGTAGCTGGATACCCAGATCTGGCTGTTGATATAGAAGTATTGGAAAGCCTGGAAGGCACTTCCGGCGATGATTCCCGGTAACCAGGCGTGGCTGAGCTTGACTTTGGTGTTGGGAATGAAGATAAAAAGGGCTGTAAACATGCCCCAGGTCAAGGCGTATGGAATCAGGCGTACCAGGAATTTTACAATTGGTGCCAATACGACATAGTTTTCCATATCTTTAATATAGGTAGACATGAAAATACCCAGTCCGCTGGAAACTACGATCAGAATGGGTAGCAGCAGAATCATCGAGAAATAATCGGTAATTTTACGCATGACGCTTCGCGGGCGCTTTACCTGCCAGATGGCATTGAAGCTTCGTTCGATGGTGTCGGTCAGTATCAGAACGGTCCATAGCAAGACGATAAGGCCAATCCCGATGAATACTCCGCTTTGCGCATGTTCCAGGTAGGAGTTTATCCAGGAAATGATCAGTTCGGCCTGCTGGCTGGCAACACCGCTCCGGAACTGACTTTCTACCAAGGTGTCGAATCCGAATCCACGGGCTATGGCGAATAGGATGGCCAAAATGGGAATGATGGATAGCAGGGTACTGTATGTCAGTGCGGAAGCCCGTTCGGTTATTCGGTCTACGTCAAATTGCTTGATGGATAAGGAAATGATTTTTATACATGCATAAAGACGTTGTTGAAGTGGAGTGACTTCATCTTCGGTTACTCGCCAGATCCCTTCCGTGAGGAACTGTAGCCAACTGTTAATTCGTGACTTCTTCATGAATTGAATTTAAGGGGATATAGATAAGAATAGCAGTCAGCCTGTAAGCCGGGTTCTGTTTCCCTGTAAAAGAGACGCTTGTCATTTATCTACTTCGCCTGTCACCAGACGACTCTAGCGGTCCACCCTCCGACGTGGGGCGAGCAACCCTCGTTAATGCCGGTTTACATGACCTTACAACTCCTAAGATGCACAGCCCGCATATCGCTATGCGGCTGGTAGGCTCTTACCCTACCTTCTCACCCTTGCCTTCCGGAGAAGGCGGTTTTTTTCTTCTGCATGGCTCTACCCTCACAAGTAGCTTTCTGTTAGGAAGTAGGATGCTCTGTGTTGCCCGGACTTTCCTCTTGTACCGAAGTACCAGCGACAAGCCGGCCGACTGTTATTCTGCATGCAAAGGTACATAAATTAACCGAATAAACAGAACTTTTGTCCGAAATATCTTTGTCTTATCGGGAAGAAGGCAGATTAATGAATGTAAATTTGGCAGAATTCCCCGTTAACTGCGGTTAACTGCCTGACATCCTTTGTTAAAAGACGGAAAAAAGCTGACAGCCATGATACAACCGTATGGATTTTGTTCTAATTTAGCAAATGAAATGTTAAACCAAATAAGAAATTAACAAATTAGTAAATATTGAATTATGAAAACAGTAACTAAATTTGCGATAGGAACCATGGCTATGGTTGCTGTCAGCGCTGGCGTAGCTGGTGTGACCGCTTATACTGTTGCGCAGAAAGCAGAAAATAAAGATGCCTCTTTTTACGATACATTTAAGACTCCAGGATTGCGTACGGCTGCATTGGATACGTCTACCATGCAACCGGTTGATTTGACACAGGCTGCCGAAAGTTCATTGAATTCGGTTGTTCATATCATGGCTGTTCAGCGTAGTAAGGTACAGACGGTTGAGACTCCGGATATTTTTGATTTCTTCTTTGGAGGAAGAGGGCAGCAACGTCAGGTACAGACTCCGGAACAACGTGGATTTGGCTCAGGTGTCATTATTTCCAAAGATGGTTATATTGTTACCAATAATCACGTGATCGACGGAGCCGATGAAATCAGTGTTAAATTGCACGACGGACGTGAAATGAAAGGACGTGTCATTGGTACGGATCCTACTACCGACTTGGCTTTGGTTAAGATAGAAGGTGATGACTTTCCGGCTATTGTTGTCGGGAATTCAGATGCCTTGAAAGTCGGAGAATGGGTGTTGGCGGTAGGTAATCCGTTTAATCTGGGATCTACTGTAACAGCCGGCGTAGTCAGTGCCAAGTCACGTGGATTGAGAGCCAATCAGGTGGAATCGTTTATTCAGACCGATGCGGCCATCAATCAGGGTAACAGTGGTGGCGCGTTGGTGAATGTACGTGGTGAACTGGTAGGTATCAACTCCATGCTTTATTCTCCTACAGGCGCATATTCCGGTTATGGATTTGCTATTCCGACCAGTATCATGACGAAAGTGGTTTCCGATTTGAAACAGTATGGTACCGTACAGCGTGCGTTGTTGGGTATTGGCGGACGTGATATGGGAGTAGAAACTTATCCGGATGAAATCCGTAAGGAACAGAAAGAACTGGGTGTGACTGAAGGTGTTCAAGTGGTGGAAGTAACCGAAGGTGGTTCATCGGATGGTATCCTTCAGAAGAATGATGTCATTCTGAAAGTAAATGGAACGAAAGTAAAGACCATGACAGACTTGCAAGGGCTTTTGGCTCAGCTTCGTCCGGGTGACAAGGTGAAAGTGAAAGTATGGCGTGATAAGAAGGAAAAGGAATTTACCATTACGCTGAAGAATGCGCAGGGTAATACCAAAATTGTGAAGAAAGCGGATATGGAAATTCTGGGTGCTGCTTTCCGGGCTGTGCCAGACGACTTGAAGAGACAATTGAATCTGGGTTATGGCGTTCAGGTTACGGGTGTCAGTGACGGAAGAATGGCCGAGAGTGGCATTCGTAAAGGCTTTATCATTTTGAAGGCTAATGGAAAGCAGTTGAAGACCGTACAGGATCTGGAAGACGTCATGAAAGCAGCTTCACAATCTCCTGATCAGGTTTTGTTTATGACAGGTGTCTATCCGTCAGGTAAACGTGCCAATTATGCAGTTGATTTGTCACAGGCTGATTGATAAGGCGGATAAAAAGTTAGAGATTCAATAGGTTTTTGAGATAAAAACGAGGGGCGTGTTAAAATGTTAAATTAACGCGCCCTTTTTATTTGTTTGGTGTGGTTCTTGTTGCAAACGATGCGAATTCTCAAAAAAACTTCCTTTAGAAGGGTGAGAAATTCAATAAAAAATTGTAACTTTGCATTCAAATCGATTTTAAAGGATGAGACAGTTAAAGATTATCAAAAGTATCACTAACCGAGAGAGTGCTTCTCTGGATAAATATTTGCAAGAAATTGGTCGTGAGGACCTGATTACAGTAGAAGAAGAGGTAGAACTCGCTCAGCGTATCCGTAAAGGTGACCGTGCGGCGTTAGAGAAACTTACTCGTGCCAATTTGCGATTTGTAGTTTCCGTAGCCAAACAGTACCAGAATCAGGGATTGAGTCTTCCAGACTTGATTAACGAAGGAAACTTAGGATTGATCAAGGCGGCTGAGAAATTTGATGAAACACGTGGATTCAAATTTATCAGTTATGCTGTATGGTGGATTCGTCAGTCTATTCTTCAGGCACTGGCAGAACAGTCTCGTATCGTACGTTTGCCGTTGAATCAGGTTGGTTCATTGAACAAGATCAGCAAAGCTTTTTCTAAATTTGAACAGGAAAACGAACGTCGTCCGTCTCCGGAGGAACTGGCTGATGAACTGGAGATTCCGGTAGACAAGATTTCGGATACATTGAAGGTGTCTGGTCGTCACATTTCTGTAGATGCTCCGTTTGTTGAAGGCGAAGATAACAGTTTGTTGGATGTCCTGGTCAATGATGATTCACCTATGGCCGACCGCTCTTTGGTTAATGAGTCACTTTCAAGAGAAATCGATAGAGCGCTTTCTACATTGACCGAAAGAGAGAAGGAGATAATTCAGATGTTTTTCGGTATTAACACGCAGGAAATGACATTGGAAGAGATCGGCGATAAATTCGGGCTCACTCGTGAGCGGGTTCGTCAGATCAAGGAAAAAGCAATCAGAAGATTAAGACAAAATTCTCGTAGTAAGTTGCTCAAATCTTATTTAGGATAAGATAAGGGTTGATTTCCCTAAAAAAGAACAAAAAAAGGTGTATTCCTTGCTTGGAGTACACCTTTTTGTTCTTTTTTGTATGCTCTTTTGGGTTATACGTTTCATGAAATGATGGGGTTTGATATTGATAGTTTTTGTTAATAAATGTCCATAGCTTCGGTTATTTAACTTTAATTGCTTATTTTTGCCCGCAATAAACTAGAATATTATGCGGTATACAAGATTTTTATGTTTTTTCTTAATGTCGGTATTGGCTGTTTCTGCATTTAGTAAGAAACCGAAAGACAAAAATAAATATGGTGTGTATCTGGCTGGTGTTTCTGCTTCTTTTACAGATTCATTGGTCTATTTTACGGACATTCAGCGGGTAGACAGTGCGGCTCTTGATGAAAAAGGATTGCTGGTAGGGCGTTCGCAGTATAGTTTGCAGCTGAAAGATTATTTGGAACAGCATGAGGAGGGAACGAATCGTACCTGTTTTATGTTTTTCAATACGAAAAAGAAAAAGCTGGAAAAAGAAATACATAAATTGAAAGTAAAATATCAGAAAGGAAATACGTTGGTATTGAAAGACCTGGGTTCATCTTTCCGTTTTGAAAAAGCTGTTGTCGAATAATTGGTTTATCTCATGAAACGCATTTTCTTTTTATTGGTTTCTGTCTGCCTGTTTGTGGCTTGCTCCAATGAAATTCCTTCGGAAACTCAGGAGGAAAGGCAGGGGCGTACCATTCTGGCTTACCTTGTATCGAATAATCAGAATAGTGATTTGGATGCGTACTTGAAGTATAATGTCATCAGTATGTATTATAGCCTGATTCATTCTGACAAACCATGTGCTCTGACTGTATATTATCGTCCGAAGACATCGGATGCAGAAATGCCATATCCATGTATTTTGAGCTTTGAATCGGATGGAAAAGGACGGGTGAACGATGTGGAAGAAGTAGATTCGGAAAATATTGAAAGCCTGATTGCGAATCCTTGGCAATCGGGATCCTTTGCTTCATCCAAGGTGCAGGTGGCTTTTAGCGAGGTGTTGAAAGTTGCGTATGTGAAAAAGCAGTACGAATCGGCCGGTCACATCGCTACTGATCCGGTCGTGATGCAGCAGGTACTGAAAGATATGCAGAATGTATTTCCTTCTGATTCGTATGGACTGGTATATGGTTCTCACGCTACTGGGTGGATGAAAGCCAGTAAGTCTGTTGCCCGCTCGTTTGGTGACGACAGCGGATATAGCATTGATATTCCGGAGCTGGCTGAGGTTCTGGAAAATAGCTTTTCTGCCGGGAAACTGGATTTCGTTTTGTTTGATGCCTGTATGATGGGAACAGCCGAGGTGGCATACGAGTTACGAAATGCTACCCGTTATTGCATTGCATCGGTTATGGAAACGCCTGCCGAAGGATTTCCTTATAAATATCTTCTGGATAACTTGTATGCCGATACTCCCGATTATCAGCAGTTCTGTTCTACGTTTGCTGATTATTTTAGTAAGGATTGGGGAACTTGTGCGGTGGTGGACTGCTCTAAAATTTCAGAATTGGCGGCTGCCGTTTCCGCACAGCTACAGTCTCATGCCGATTTGCTGGATGATTTTGATTATCATTCCGTACAGCAGTATGGAGAAAATTCCTATCGGTATTTTTCTTTCGATGTAGGCGATTTCGTTCGTCAGTTGAATGAAGGTACGGTTCCGCCGTCGTTCCAGGAAGTGTTGGATGAGGCGATTGTTGCAAAATCGTGTGTTGAACGTACGTTCATTACGGTAAAACCTGATGCAAGCCGTTTCTGTGGTATCGGAATGTATCTTCCGGAGATGGTAAGTAGTGTTTCTTCTTCGTGGGAAAATTATTATGCTTCTTCCATTTCGTGGTATCAGGCGGCCGGTTGGAATTTATGGAAATAAAGATCTGGTATAAGGGAATGGCTTTCGAACGGGTGTTTTGAAAGCCATTTTTTTATCTGAATGATGAACCATTTTGTGCTGGATTTTGTTATAACAGATTAAGGAAAAGGTTATGTGGAATCTTATCAGGGAATTAAAACGCAAGGATCATCAGCGATATTTGGGAGGACTGGATATCTTTAAGTATATCGGACCGGGATTACTGGTAACGGTAGGTTTTATTGATCCGGGAAACTGGGCTTCTAACTTTGCGGCCGGTTCCGATTACGGCTATGCTTTACTATGGGTGATAACTCTTTCTACCATCATGCTGATTGTTCTCCAGCACAACGTGGCTCATCTTGGAATTGTAACCGGACTTTGTCTAAGCGAGGCAGCTACCCGATATGCGCCTAAGTGGATTTCTCGTCCGGTTCTGATCAGTGCGGTACTGGCTTCTGTCTCTACTTCGCTGGCTGAAATCCTGGGTGCCGCCATTGCGTTGCAGATGTTGTTTAAGGTTCCCATTGTATGGGGAGCGATACTGACGTCGATACTGGTAGTTGTGATGTTGTTTACCAATTCTTACAAGCGTATCGAACGGATTATCATTGCCTTTGTTTCCATCATTGGACTTTCTTTTCTGTATGAATTGTTTTTGATTGATGTAGACTGGCCGCTGGCGGCCCGTTCATGGGTTGTTCCCGGTATACCGGAAGGTAGTATGCTGATCATTATGAGCGTGCTGGGGGCTGTGGTAATGCCGCATAATCTTTTCTTGCATTCTGAGGTGGTACAGAGCAGGGAGTACAATCGTAAGGATTCGGCTTCTATCCGGAAACTTTTGAAGTATGAATTTTATGATACGCTGCTTTCGATGGGAATAGGCTGGGCTATCAACAGCGCCATGATTCTGCTGGCAGCCGCAACTTTTTTTGTCAACAAGACACCGGTAGAGGAACTTGAACAGGCCCAATCCCTGCTCGATCCGTTACTGGGAAGCCATGCGGGTATTGTTTTCGCCCTGGCTTTGCTGATGGCCGGTATATCTTCGACAGTGACGAGCGGAATGGCGGCCGGATCTATTTTTGCCGGAATGTTCGGTGAATCGTATCACATCAAGGACATTCATTCCAAAGTCGGGGTATTACTGTCATTGGGTGTTGCATTGCTGTTGATTTTGTTTATTGACAATCCGTTTCAGGGATTGATCATTTCTCAGATGATCCTCAGCATCCAGCTTCCTTTTACCGTTTTTCTACAGGTGGGACTGACTTCTTCCAGGCGTGTAATGGGGGCGTATGCAAATTCACGTTGGAGTACATTTGTTCTTTATTCGATAGCGATTGTTGTGTCTGCATTGAATATCCTTTTGTTGTTTAGCTGAACAGGTGGGCCCGGATTTGTCATTTTTCGTCAATTTCATTTATTTTAAGTGTCAAATTTAGGAATGTGTAAGGATATTTCAGAACTTTGCACATAAAATTAGACAAGACAAAATATGGATCAGACTAAGAAGATTGCTGCACTTTTCGATTGTGACGGAGTAATTATCGATACAGAATCCCAGTATACGGTATTTTGGGATGAGGTGGGAAGAAAGTATGTACCAGCTTATGAAAATTTTGGAAAAATGATCAAGGGACAGACACTGGTACAGATTTATGACCGCTATTTTAAAGGAATGGAGAAAGAACAGGCTACGATAACGGAAGAGCTGAACCGTTTTGAGAATGAAATGAAATATGAATACATTCCCGGCGTGGCGGATTTTATGAAGGAGTTACGTGCGCATGGCGTGAAGATAGCGGTAGTCACCAGTTCTAATCAGCAGAAAATGCAGAATGTATATGTTGTGCATCCGGAGTTGAAGGAACTGGTAGACCGTATCTTGACATCAGAAGATTTTACTCGTTCCAAACCGGCACCTGACTGTTTCCTGCTGGGGGCAAAAGTGTTTGATACGGTGAAGGAAAACTGTGTGGTATTCGAGGATTCTTTTCACGGACTGGAAGCCGGAAATGCTGCCGGTATGGCTGTAGTAGGTCTGAGTACCACCAATCCGGCCGAAGCTATTCAGGATAAATGTAAGCTTGTGATTCCTGATTTTACCGGATTCGGCTATGCACAAATGATGAGGCTGCTGGCTGATGCATGATGGATTGTCTCCGCTCGAGGCAGTACAGGAAGCGCCAGAGCTGCTTTTAAATTTGTATAACTCAATGAAAACTGCTATTTTTGTCCAGTTTTATAAATTAAGGTAAATTATGGCTGGATATCTTTCAGGTGATACACGTAAAGTGACGACTCACCGTTTGATTGAAATGAAAGAGAGGGGAGAGAAAATATCTATGCTCACCTCTTACGATTTTACAATGGCACAGATTGTGGATGGAGCAGGAGTAGACGTGATTCTGGTAGGCGACTCGGCTTCGAATGTGATGGCAGGAAATGTAACCACACTGCCGATTACCGTCGATCAGATGATTTACCACGGCAAGTCTGTCATGCGTGGTGTAAAACGTGCTCTGGTGGTGGTAGATATGCCTTTTGGCTCTTATCAGGCTGATCCGTACGATGGTGTTCGCAACGCAATCCGCATCATGAAGGAAACGCATGCTGATGCGCTGAAACTGGAGGGCGGTGAAGAAGTTATCGGAACCATCCGTCATATCATTGGCGCGGGAATACCTGTGATGGGACATCTGGGACTCATGCCGCAGTCTATCAATAAATACGGTACGTATGGCGTACGTGCCAAGGAAGATGCCGAGGCTGAAAAGTTGATGAGTGATGCCCGCTTGCTTCAGGAAGCAGGTTGCTTCGGGCTGGTACTCGAAAAGATTCCGGCCGCATTGGCTTCACGGGTGGCTCATGAACTGACTATTCCGGTGATTGGTATCGGTGCGGGAGGCGATGTCGACGGACAGGTACTGGTCGTTGCCGATATGCTGGGAATGACCAAAGGATTCAGTCCCCGTTTTCTCCGCCGGTATGCCGATTTGCATGCGATTATGACAGATGCAATCGGTCAGTATGTTTCTGATGTGAAATCGTGCGATTTCCCGAATGAGTCTGAGCAGTATTAATTTTGCTTATGTCAGTTGATATTCTGCATTCTTCGGGAGGCAGGAGTACCTTATGGAACCGGAATTTCAATCTGCTGGTGCTGGCCAACCTGTTGCTGCATGCGGCATTGTACATGATGTTTCCGGTGTTTCATCACTGGGTGATGAAACAGTGGCACTGTTCCGACTTATATGCCGGAGGGGTGACTGCGGTGTTCGGTATTGCGCTGTTCCTCCCTGGACTTTTCAATAACTATCTGGTGGATACATACAAGCGTAAGAGTGTATGTATACGCAGCATCATGCTGTTTGCTCTTATCAGTCTGGCTTATCCGTATGTAGAACATCTCGATACGCTTTGGATATTGTGGCTGATACAGGGAGCTGCCTTTGCCATAGCATTGATGGCAACCGGTAGTACACTGGTCATTGATGTTACTCCCAGTCAGAAACGTAATCAGGCCAATACGTATTTTACGTGGGCGGGTATTATCGGTATGATGGCGGGGCTGGTCGGAGGTTATCATGCTGAAAGCTGGTTTTCGTTTCCGCAGCTGACCTATGTCTCGGGAGTGCTTTCGCTGGGAGCTGTTTTGCTGATTTCTATGGTGTCGGTTTGTTTCCGGGCTCCCTTGGAGCTTCCTTTGCTCTCGTTCGATCGTTTCATTCTGTTCCGTTCGTTGGGGCCGGGAATAAACATGATGACGGTTCCTGTTGTTTTAGGAATGGTTTTCAGTACGATATACGATTCTTTTTTTTATCTTTGCATAGGGGGCGGTTTTGTTTGTTTCCTTTTGCTGGAAGCGGCGATATCGGCCCGTGTGAACGGACGGCTGTTGGTGGCTCTGGGGCAGATCCTTACAGGGGCCGGACTGATGGTCCTTTATTTCTCTGACGCGGGAATTCATTTGCTGGGTGCCGGTTTTCTGATCGGTTTTGGAGCAGGAGTTTCCATTTCACAGTTTCTGTATATGATGATTCAGTTACCCTTGCATTGCGAGCGTGGAACCGGTTACCATACTTATCAGTTGCTGTGGGAACTGGGGATTATGTTCGGGGTTATGCTGGGCAAATGGGCACTGGCTTCATGGAACGGAAGTCCGTTTATTCTGGCTGTGCTGGTATGTCTGATAGGATTGCTTGTTTATCAGGGGAGCATTCATGGGTACTTCCGGCGACAGATGGAACGGAGAAACAATTGATTTTATTTTTAAACAGTTAAAAGAATATGGCAGACGACAAGAAGATTATTTTCTCTATGGTAGGAGTGAGCAAGTCCTTCCAGAACAACAAACAGGTATTGAAAGACATCTACCTATCCTTTTTTTACGGTGCCAAGATCGGTATCATCGGTTTAAACGGTTCCGGTAAATCTACCTTGATGAAGATTATTGCCGGTATCGAGAAGAATTATCAGGGGGAAGTGGTTTTCTCACCGGGATATTCGGTAGGGTACTTGCCTCAGGAACCGGTATTGGACAATTCGAAAACGGTGAAAGAGGTTGTGATGGAGGGTGTGCAGCAAGTTGTCGATACTTTGGCCGAATACGAGGAAATTAACAACAAGTTCGGTCTGCCGGAATATTACGAAGATCCGGAAAAGATGGATGCCTTGTTTGCCCGTCAGGCAGAATTACAGGACATCATTGACGCTACCGATGCGTGGAACATTGACAGCAAACTGGAACGGGCCATGGATGCGCTCCGCTGTCCGCCAGAAGATCAGTTGGTAGAGAACCTGTCGGGAGGTGAGCGTCGCCGGGTAGCTTTGTGCCGGTTGCTGCTGCAGAAACCGGATATTCTGTTGCTGGATGAGCCGACCAACCATTTGGATGCGGAAAGTATCGACTGGCTGGAACAGCACCTGCAACAATACGAAGGAACTGTCATAGCCGTTACACACGACCGTTACTTCCTTGATCACGTAGCGGGATGGATTCTGGAACTCGACCGTGGCGAAGGTATTCCCTGGAAGGGTAATTATTCCAGCTGGTTGGAACAGAAGACCAAGCGCATGGAAATGGAAGAAAAAACGGCCAGCAAGCGCCGCAAGACGCTGGAGCGTGAGCTGGAATGGGTACGAATGGCGCCGAAGGCCCGTCAGGCCAAGGGTAAGGCTCGTTTGAATTCGTACGACAAGCTCTTGAATGAAGATGTGAAGGAGAAGGAAGAAAAACTGGAAATCTTTATTCCGAACGGTCCGCGTCTGGGTAATAAGGTGATTGAGGCCAAGCATGTGGCAAAGGCGTATGGCGACAAGCTGTTGTTTGGTGACCTGAACTTTATGCTTCCGCCGAACGGCATTGTTGGTGTTATCGGTCCGAACGGTGCCGGAAAGACAACGTTGTTCCGTCTGATCATGGGATTGGAAAAGCCGGATCGGGGCGAATTTGAAGTGGGCGAGACCGTGAAAGTTGCGTATGTGGACCAGCAGCACAAGGACATTGATCCGAATAAGTCGGTTTACCAGGTGATCAGTGGAGGAAACGAACTGATCCGGATGGGAAACCGTGATGTGAATGCCCGCGCTTATCTGAGCCGTTTCAATTTTTCCGGTTCCGATCAGGAGAAGCTTTGCGGCATGCTTTCGGGTGGTGAACGTAACCGCTTGCATCTGGCCATGGCACTGAAGGAAGAAGGAAATGTCTTGTTGCTCGACGAGCCTACCAATGATATTGATGTAAATACCTTGCGGGCACTGGAAGAAGGTCTGGAAGATTTTGCGGGATGTGCGGTGGTTATCAGTCATGACCGATGGTTCCTCGACCGTATCTGCACGCATATCCTGGCGTTCGAGGGAGACAGCCAGGTGTTCTATTTTGAGGGTTCTTATACGGAATACGAAGAGAACAAGATGAAGCGTATGGGTAATGTAGAACCGAAGCGTGTCCGTTATCGGAAGCTGATGGAAGATTGATGATATTCAGTTAGTAAATTTAATACTTGAAATGGTCGTACCAGTACTCATAGAGAGGCTGATACGACCATTTTTTAGTCTCTCAGGGTGTTCAAAATTCAACTTGTACGTTCATATTTTCAAAAAATGAATTTTGACGTGTTTTCTTTTCGCTCATCTCCGGCTGGATTAAAAATACCCTGGTGATGCATTTGTTATGGGATGTCGGTTTTCGTAGTGGCAGTAAAAAAGGGTGTATGATCCTTGAAGATTTGGATAATACACCCTTTATGTGGTAAGGAGAAATCAGCCTTTCGTTAGAAAGTTAGTCTCACACCTACCTGGCAGTGCCAGCGTGAATAGATATCGTCTTTGGAGATTTCAGCGTTGTTATAGATGTAATTGGCGGTACGGTTGCCGTTTGCATCTGTGTTCAGGCTGGTGACAGTCAGCGGCGACAGGTTGTAGGCAGAGCTGTAGTTGGCTCCCCATTTTTTGTTCAGCATGTTGGCAAAGTTGATGATGTCGAAGGTGAATTCCAGTTTGCCGATGCTTTCGATGTTGTAAATGGTCTGTGCCAGGTGCAGGTCAATCTCGTGTTCCCACGGGCTCAGGTTTGAATTACGTTCGGCTACCTGTCCACGGTGGTTCTTGGCATAGCTGTCGTTCTCAATCCATTGCTTGAATGCCTGACGATTGGCTTCCGCGCTCATGGTCACATTGCCGTTCTTGTCGGTTACGTCTACAAAGTTCATCTTGTCCAGTTCGGCGTCTGTCGGGATGTACAGCAGCGAGTTGCCGTTCTGTCCGTCGCCGTTGAAGTCAGCCTTTTCGTTCATGGTCAGGCTGTATCGGCTTCCGGAAAATCCGTTGTAGATTACCGATACGGTTGTGCTGGTCCATCCGTTCCAGTATTTGGGACTGGTGTAAGAAGCTTGTATCATCACGCGGTGAGGAATATCGAATTTGGAGAATCCCAGTTCGTTTTCAGAGTTCGTATCGCGTGAATAGTTGTATTTCCAGTTGGAGTAAGCCACAGAGCTGGTTCCGTCGTTAACGGATTTTGCGTGTCCGAAAGTGTACGATGCAGAAAGATCCAGACCGAAATTGAAGTGTTTTTCCAGCAAGGCTGAGAGTGCGTAGGTATAACCCTTGTTGGTGTTGCGCAGGTTGACGATGCTGTAATAATTGCTCTTGTTCTTTGAGTAGAACGGAGCTGCGGAAGCTTCTACACCCGGTATGGCATATATTTTCTCACCGTTGTTCGACAGTGCCAGGTTTTCGAAGAACACGTTGTTCATGGTCTTTGAGTAGACACCTTCCAGTGTCATCTTTACATCTCCCGGCAGACGTTGTTCCAGTGCCAGGTTGGTACGGAATACCTGCGGATATTTGAAGTCTTCAGAAACGGTTACGATGTCCGGACTTCCCGCGCTTCCGCTTTGTGAATTCATGGCGCCTACAGGATCCTTGGCGTACTGTCCCAGTGAAGGAGCGGTGTTGTTGTAGTTACCGGCTTCGTCTTTCGGTGAGATGGTAGTACCTTTTGATTCCATACCGGTATTGTTGAATGCGTTGCTCAGCCATACGAACGGGACACGTCCGGTGAAGATACCGACACCTCCGCGGATCAGGGTGCTGCGGTCTTCGTTGACATACCAGCGGAATCCCAGACGCGGCGAGAACATTACTTTTGTGCTTGGAGTAACGCCTACGCGTGCGTCAAGTCCCTGGTTGGCTGCGTATTCGTTAAACTGCGGGTTGGTCGTTGGACTGTTGAATACAGTCGGAATATCGATACGGAGTCCGTAAGTCAGTTCGAAATTGGTGGTGGCATTCCATTTGTCCTGTGCATAGAAGCCGAACTGTCCGGCTTTCATGGTCGGTGCATAGCGGTAGTCGCCGCCGGTCAGATCCGGGTCAGAGTATTTGAAAGAGTACTGGTACGGAGCATCGTTCAGGAAATTTTCCAGCGAGTTGTAGTACCACGATCCGTTTACGGCCTGGATAAACAGGTTCTTGATGCTGTAGATTTCGTTGTGTGTACCGAAGGTCAGCGTGTGGTTGCCCAGATACCATGACAGGTTGTCTTCGAACGTATAGATGTCCTGATCCAGTGAATTGGCTCCCGATGAATATTCTGTACCGATGTTGGCGGTTATTTTGGTAGCTCCGTCGTTGCCCAGGATGTTGGAAATCTGTACGGTTGGTCCCTGGTATGCGATGTCACGGTGATCGCGGATGAAGCTGGCCGAAGCACGCAGCTCGTTATACAGGTTCTGGCCCAGGTGTGAGTTCAATTCGGCTACGACAGAGTTTGTCTTGTTGTTCATGCGATATCCGCTGTTGTTGAAGTAATAGGTATAGGTGCTCGGGCTGTAGTTGTCATCGAAGGAGTTGTTGTGCTGGTAACGGATGGCCAGTTTGTGGTTCTGGTTGATGTTCCAGTCGATGCGTGCCAGCAATCCGAAAGATTTCTGGTCCACACTGCGCTGACCGTAACTTTCGTCGAATCCGGTCAGTTCCCGGTATTTGTCGGCTATCTGTTTGGCTACGTCGGCTGTCAGGTATTCGCTGGTATATCCCGGATAGATGCTTGACGGATAAGTTTCTTTCTTGGCTTCGGCACTTACGAAGTAGAACAGTTTGTCTTTTACGATGGCGCCACCCAGTGTACCTCCGAAGGTGCGGGTGTACTGCTGTCCCATCGGCGATTTTTCGTAGTCACGTACCGCACTGTATTTGCCGTACATGTTCTGGTTGTTAAAGTAGGTATAAGCCGAACCGTGGGTGGTATTGGTACCCTGTTTGGTGATGGCATTGATACCTCCTCCGGTAAATCCACTCTGACGGACATCAAACGGAGCGACTACCACCTGAATTTCCTGAATGGCATCCATGGAGATGGGGTTGGCACCGGTTTGTCCGCCGTTGGTACCCGATGCGGACAGGCCGAATACGTCGTTGCTCACGGTACCGTCAATCTGGAAACTGTTGTAACGGTTGTTTGAACCGGCGAATGTAATGCCTCCGTTCTTTGAGGTCATGGCCATTGGCATGTTCTTTACGATGTCGTATACGTTACGGTCAACGGTCGGAGTATTTACAATCTTGCTGGTGTTGAAGTTGTGTGAGGCTCCGGCCTGTGCTTTGGCGTCAGCTACAACCACTACCTCGTCCAGCAGTTCCGAACTGGGGTTCAGCGCCGCATCCAGGTTGAGGGTGTTACCCAGTTCCAGGTAAAGGTCTGTGTAAGTTGTTTTCTGATACCCTACGTAGGAGATTTCAATTTTGTACGGACCTCCGGTACGCATACCCTGGATGGTATAGCGTCCGTCTACGTTGGTGACGGCCCCATACAGGGTTCCTGAAGGTTCGTGTACTGCTACCACTGTAGCTCCGATTACTGGTTCTTTGTTTTCGTCGGTAACCTTTCCGCTGAGTGCAGAAGTGGTTACTTGTGCATTGGCACAGATGGCAATAGCCGGTGCCAAGGCAGCTAACCAGAATTTTGATTGATTTGACATAACTGTTAGTTTATAAAGATAAATGTGTTATTTGACCGATAAGTTAGTGCTTATTCAAATCTGAATAGTTTCTTGTTGTTTTTTCTGCCGCAAATTTACATATTTTTCTATTGATTTAGATGTGTTGACGCATTCATAATGAAGAAGTGACCGGTAGATTTATTCGGAAAATTCCTGGTTCTGAACCGCTCCCGTTTGAAAATTAGCGGTTTATGATTTTTCTTGAAGGAAACCTTATGTCATTGAAATGAAATATCCGGCACGTTTTTTGTCCGGATGGTTCCTTTCTTTCTTGTAAAAATTTAAGAATGTCGGCCGATTATTTGTTAAATTTTTCTTTCCTGAACAAATTTTCATAGAAATGTCATAAAATATCTCATTAAAAATGTTATTTTTGTATACATTTTCATTTTATATTCATTAAACAAGCTAAAACAGACTTATGAAAAAACATCTGAAACATTTCCTTTTGTTTGCAGTGCTTTTTACATGCGGTATTGCAACAGCTGTAGCTCAGGCTACTTTGAAAGGTAAGGTCGTGGATGCTGAAACCAATGAGCCTTTGATAGGAGCTACGGTTTCGGTCAAGGGACTTACGGTAGGTGCTGTAACTGACATGGACGGTTTATTTACCCTGAAGATTTCTTCTTCGAGTGCTACTGTCGAATTCAAGTATCTGGGTTATAAGGACGAAACGATGAAGATTACCGAGCGGGGTAATGTCGATTTGGGTATTATCAGCTTGAAACCGGATGCTCATGTGCTGGGCGACGTGGTAATCACTTCGCAGATTGCAGTTGCCAGAAAGACTCCGGTGGCCGTTTCCAGCGTAGCTATGGATTTTATTCAGGAAAAGCTGGGTACACAGGAATTTCCGGAGATCTTGAAGTCTACTCCGGGCGTACATGCCAACAAAGACGGAGGTGGTTACGGTGACTCTGAAATCTATATGCGTGGGTTTGGCAACGAAAACATCGCCGTCATGGTAAACGGTGTGCCGATGAATGATATGGAATGGGGAGGTGTATATTGGTCAAACTGGGCCGGACTGACCGATGTGACCCGCACCATGCAGACACAGCGTGGTCTGGGTGCCTCAAAGGTTTCTGCTCCTTCTGTAGGTGGTACCATCAACATCATTACACAGAGCCTGGAAAGCAAGAAAGGCGGAACCGTATCGTATGCCCTGGGTAATGACGGCATGAACAAGATGTTGTTCAGTGTTTCTACCGGTCTTACCAAATCTGGCTGGGCTATGACTTTATTGGGCTCTAAGACCTGGGGTAACGGATATGTACAGGGTACTGATTTCGAAGGATACAACTATTTCCTGAATATTTCGAAACGGCTGAATGATGCGCATCAGTTGTCATTGACCGTATTTGGTGCGCCGCAGACTCACTACCAGCGTAACGGTGCCTTGACAATCGCCGACTGGAAAATGACCGAAGAGGTATATGGTGTGAAGAATTTCAAATACAATTCTACATACGGTTTTGATAATGAAGGCCGTAGGAGAACCAGTGAATACAATTCCTATCACAAACCGCAGATCAGCTTGAATCATCAATGGCAAATCAATGAGAAATCGTCTTTGAGTACAGTTGCGTATGTGTCAATCGGTCGTGGTTATGGCTATTCGGGACAAGGTAACGAGTATTATGGTTATTCCTATCAGGACTGGAGGGGCGCCAACTACGGTGTGCTGCAGACCAAGTTCCGTAAACCGGACGGTACATTCGATTACGGAGCCATCGAAGACATCAATGCGGAAAGTGAATACGGGTCTATGCTGGCCATGAGCCTGTCGAAGAATTATCACAACTGGTATGGGTTGCTGTCTACCTATACTACCAAGTTCGGTAAATACATTGATTTTTATGGAGGTATTGATTTCCGTTATTACAAGGGTACTCATACCAATGAAATCTCTGACTTGTTTGGCGGACAATATTTTATGGACTCTACCCGTGGTGATGTACTGGCCGAGAATAACAGCGCAGCTGCCGATCCGATGTGGAAATATGAGAAACTGGGGGTAGGCGATGTCGTATACCGTGACTATGACGGACACGTATTGCAGGAAGGAGCGTTCTTCCAGACTGAATTCAACAAGGACAAGCTTTCTGCTTTTGTGGCAGGTTCTTTGTCGAATACTACTTATTGGCGTTATGACCGTCTGTTCTACGACAAGGCTCATGCCAAATCAGACAATATCAGCTTTATCGGATTTACGGCGAAGGGCGGTGCCAATTACAACATTACAGACAATCACAATGTATTCTTTAACCTGGGGTATATCAGCCGTGCACCGAAATTCTCTTACGGTGCTTTCATGCAGGCCAATGCGAGCCATGCCATCAACAAGGATGCCAAGAACGAGAAGGTGTTGTCGTTCGAATTGGGTTACGGATTCCGCAACAGTTGGCTGACTGCCAATGTGAATGCTTATTGGACCAAGTGGTTGGATAAGGCGATGACCAAGTCCGGTCAGCTCGACAATCAGGAGCGTACCGAATATTATATGAACATGACGGGTGTGAATGCGCTTCACAAAGGTGTGGAACTGGATGTGAAGATTACTCCGTTGAGATGGCTGGATATTACAGGTATGTTCTCTTTAGGCGACTGGAAGTGGGACAGCAATGCTACCGGTTATGCGTACGATGATAAGGGTATGCCGCTGAAATCGGACGGCACACAGGCAAGTGGTATCGGCGCTCCCGACCATGTATCGGCTTCCATCAACCTGAAGGGGGTACGTGTGGGTGGTTCCGCACAGACTACTGCCGCCTTGGGTGCTACCTTCAAGATTGGCAAGTCCATCCGCGTAGGAGCCGACTGGACATACTACGGACGTAATTACGCATATTATTCATTCAGCGGAAGCGACCTGAAGCTGGGTCAGGAAATCAGCATTTCCGATCCGTGGAAAATACCGGCTGCCAGTCAGGTTGATATGAATGCTTCCTATCGTTTCAAACTGGGTAAGCTGGATGCTACCTTGTCGGGAAATGTAAACAACTTGCTTGATTACCAGTATATTTCAAAGGCGTATAATCCTAGATCGGGTGAAGTCTCAGAACAGACGATCTATTGTTACTATGCTTTCGGACGTACGTATAGCGTGAGATTGAGAGTAAACTTCTAATCACCTGTTTAATAGAATCGAATTTATGAAAAGAATATTATTTATATCAACCGCATTGCTGGCTTCGCTGACCGCGTGTGACGATTACAATGACCAGTTTAATCTCGGCTCTCAGATCTCGGATGTGAAAAAGGGAGTCGCTATCCAATTGGCTGCAGCGGATTATGCAACAATTGCCAATAATGCAACCAACCAGGAAATTGCTTTGTCGAAAGACCCTGAAAACGGTACGTACGTAGCCGCGCTGGAGGCTATCGGAAAGAACCGGTATTTTGCCAGCAAGACCGAGGCTGAATGGTTCCTGCCGGCTTTCATTACCGAAAAATATCCGCAGGCGGATGCGGGTTCCCGTTTCTCGGTTTCGTACAACATGTATAAGGAACCGTCTGCCTATCTGGCCGATTTCAAGAACTTGAAGGAATATACGCTTTCGAATGCCGATTATCGCAACGTATGGGGCGAAACGGCTTCGGCTACATACCTTTCACCCTCTACCCTGAAAAAACTTCCGGAGGTACTGGCCGATAAGATGGAAAACCCGGCTGAAGGCGACATGGTGGCTGTAAATTATGCGTATTCGGAATTTGAACCAGGTGCGGGAGGCGGATCTGTCATCCCGATGGTCTATCAGAAGGTTTCTTCATTCGATGGTGAAGAGGGAAACTATGTAATTGCGGCCAAGGCTGACGACGGAAACTATTATCCGTTTGGCAAACTGGATAAGGAAAGTTATGGATACGGCTACATGAATCCGTCGGCAATTACGGTAGGCGAAAACGACGTGATAGCCAATGCCGATGGTGCCGAACAGGTGGTTACACTGGGCAAAGGCGAGAATGGCTTTACGCTGCTGAACGGCTGGTCGCAGTATGTTTACATGAGCGGTACTTATAACAGTTTCAATGTCAGTGAATCGGTTCCGACAGAAGGAGGAGAATGGACGTTGAGCAGCAACGGCGACGGTACTTTCGCCTTGAAGAACGTAGAAAAGAACAAGACGGTGAAGCTGACTTATGTAAATGGCAAGTACAGTTACGGATGTTATCCGGAATCCAGTTATGCGTATTTCTCGGATCCGATGGCGGCAGAAACCGGAAAGTTTACCGTTACGGATGTGACTTTGCCGGCAGGTTCTACGTATGTATGGAAAATAGACTCATACGGCTATTATAAAGGTTCTGCTTTTGTGGGTGGAAAGAACCTGGCGTCGGAAAGTTATGTGATTTCTGCTGAGATAGACCTGTCGGAAGCTACTGCTCCGGTGCTTTCTTTCAATCTGGCACTCAATTACCTCAATGGAAATACGGCTTCAGATTTCTTCCAGGTGAAGGTTGCTTCCGATTATGCCGGTAATCTGGCAGCCGCTACATGGACGGATGTAACGTATGATGCTTCCGGTATCGGAAGTTCCTGGAATTTCAGCGACCAACGTATTGATTTGAGCGCTTTCAACGGGAAAAAGATTGTTGTGGCTTTCGTTTACAAGAGCACTGACCAGTGTGCGCCCACTGTTGAACTGAAGAATGCTCTGGTGCAGGAGAAAGATGCGAAATACTGGGATGTATGCCTGTTTAAGGAAGTGGCCGAAAGTGAAGTCGCGGCTGCAATGCTGAGAATGAGTCGTGCTTCGGGTGCTTATGCCAACTCGTCTGCACTGTATGTATACAGCAACGGTGCATGGGCCGAATACAGCAAGGAAGATGTAAATGTATTGGTTGCCGATCCGAAGTTCTACGCCGAAATCGGTACCGACTATGTTTCTAAACCGTCGGTTATCTTCCCGGTTTATCTGACACAGAAATTCCCGTATGCCGTGAAGGGCGAACAGGTAGCGGTCGTTTACAAGAAAACAGCAGACAGCAACCCGATTGTTGAGGAATATACCCTGAACGGTACATGGGCTGCTTCTACCAATTATGCTACTCGTACCACAATTTTTGAAAAGACTGCCGACGGTTCTTATACTGCACAGGCCGGTGTTTACCTCGATGAGGCCCTGACCGGTGGCGACGACGGAGGTTTTACCATACAGGATATTGCCTTGACAGGTGTAAGCTATGTATGGAAGAGCGATGCAAGTTACGGATGGAAAGCTTCGGCCTTCATGAATAACACCAATTATGAAACTGAAAGCTGGCTGCTGACTCCGGCCATCGACTTGTCGGAAGCCGTGTCACCGCAGTTGTCGTTCGAAGAGGCACATAAGTTCCTGAACGGTAATTCGCTTTCCGAGTACATGATGGTGAAGGTTTCTACCGACTATGTCGACAATGTAGAAACTTGTACGTGGGAAACCCTGGAGGTGGATGAAACACAGTGGTCCGACGGACAGAGCTGGGACTTCTACAAAGTTGGTCCATACAGCTTGAGTTCGTATGTAGGACAGGTGATCCGTATTGCTTTTGTATACAAGAGCACAAGCAGTGCGGCTCCTACCTGGGAAATAAAGAATGCTTTGGTGAACGAAGCTGAATAATACTTGTAAAAAGAATGTCCGCTGGCCCTTCTCGCTGAGATTGCAGGGAGAGAGCCGGCGGATTTTTATTTATCGACAGAATAGCTTATGAAGAAATACTTGTTTGTTTGGGGATGGATCCTCGGATTGTTTCTGGCCGGTTGTGGCGACCAGCATACTTCGCTTCCGGAGAATAACGTAGAAATAACGCAGGAAGGAGCCTCTACCTGTACGCTGAAAGGGTATGAGAATACTTCTTTGGGCTTTTCTGTATGTCAGCCGGAAGGCTTTGGCTCTCCGTTTTACATACAGGATAAAAAGTTTGCGGGGAAGGCTTACAGTTTCGTGCAGGTATCGGCGGACAGATTGGATGAGATGACGGCGGTACCCGGGAATGTGGAATGGCAGTCAACGGTGGCTGTCACTGCTGGCATGTCCTATTGGGCACGCTGTCAGGAGACAAGTGTGTATCGTTTCCTGAAAATGCGCGTCATGCGCATCGAGGGCAATGCTGTAACGCTGGAATATGTCGTGTCTGATGAGACCGAAGAGATCCCGAATGAAAACCTGAACGCTAATTCGGGTTACGGGAATGTTTCCGTAACGGGTTACGAAATGCCCCGTCTGGATGACCGTTACGTATATGCCGATCATTATGTGACTGTAAATGGCGCTGAATTGCTGAACTATGCCCTGGAATGGAATCCGGATATGCGTCATGCCAATTGGGTTGCCTTTTCATTTGATGTGACAACCTCTGCCGATGTCGTGAAACGTACCGATGCGTGGGCTGTCGATCCTGAACTTCCGGAGGATATGCAGACGATGGAAGAGGATCATAAAGGGGATGGTTTCGATAAAGGGCACCTGTGTGCCTCCGAGGATCGCGTATACAGTAAAGAGGCCAATGAGCAGACTTTTTATTACAGCAACATGTCGCCGCAATTGAACGATTTCAACGGTGGTTTCTGGGCGAAGCTGGAAGCACGTGTGCAAAGTTGGGGACGGTCGGTTGTATCGGGTACTTTCGATAAGGTATACGTCACCAAGGGAGGAACCATGAATGATTTGCTGAAGAATTTCACGGGTACCAAAGTTTCGGGAGGTACTCCGACTACCGATGCAAACGGTTTTACCATTCATGGACTGGCCTGTCCGAAATATTATTTTATGGCGGTACTCGCACAGAAGGGTGAGAGCTTCCAGGCTATTGCTTTTCTTGTAGAACACAAGGAGGGGTATCCTCGCAATCCGTCGGCCGGTGAGTTTCAGCAGTTTGTCGTTTCCATCGATGAACTTGAAGAAAAGACTGGTATCGATTTCTTCTGCAATCTGCCGGATGCGGTTGAGCAGGTGGTAGAGGCATCGTACGACGTGGACGAATGGGCCTGGTAGCCTTTAGATATGAATCCCGTAATCCTGTTTGATTTCATCCATCACGAACATGCTTTCCAACGATCCCAGGCTGTCGATGGTACCCAGTACATTCAGAATAAATTCCTGGTAGTGTTTCATGTTTCGTGCATGGATTTTCAGCAGGTAATCAGAACTTCCGGAGATGTTGTAACATTCAGTCACCTCCGGAATTTTTTTAATGATTTCAGTAAATTCGGTCGCGATTTCCTTGTTGAGCCGGCGCAGTTTTACACTGCAGAATACGACAAATCCCTGGTTGAGTTTGTCTGCGTCAAGTATGGCAATGTATTTTTTGATGTATCCTTTGTTTTCCAGTCTTTTCAGCCGTTCGAATACAGGCGTGGAGGAGAGGCTGACGCGGGCAGCCAGCTCCTTGGTTGTCAACCGGGCATTTTCTTGCAGGATTCGTAAAATCTGCAGGTCAGTCTTGTCAAGCGTATCCATGGAATAATATTCTTTACAGGGGATAAATCGATCTTCTTCTTGTTTGATTTTTCTGTTTTGTGAGGCAAAAATAGTGATATTTTCCATATTTTTCTTAGATGTTGGTGGATAAATCTTTCTCCTTTACCTTTGCCGTCAGAATAATAATTAAATGATCGATTTATGGACAGAAAGAATTTGCATTTTGAGACCTTGCAGTTGCACGTAGGACAGGAACAGCCGGATCCGGCGACTGATGCACGTGCGGTACCCATTTATCAGACTACCTCGTATGTCTTTCGTGATTCGGCGCATGCGGCTGCCCGTTTCAGCCTGCAGGAGCCGGGAAATATCTACGGTCGTCTGACCAATCCCACACAGGGCGTTTTCGAGGAACGGATGGCTGTTCTGGAAGGCGGAACGGCCGCTCTGGCCGTGGCTTCGGGAGCGGCTGCCATTACGTATGCCATTCAGAACATTGCCCGCCAGGGTGACCATATCGTAGCGGCCAATTCCTTGTATGGAGGTACTTATAATTTGCTGGCCCATACGCTGTCCGAGTATGGAGTGACTACCTCGTTTGTTGACCCGACGGATCCGGCCGCGTTCGAACGTGCGATCGGAGAACGTACGAAAGCAGTGTATGTAGAAACTTTCGGCAATCCCAATTGCAACCTGATTGATCTGGAAAAGGTGGCTGAAATCGCGCATCGCCATCAGATACCATTGATTGTAGACAATACGTTCGGTACTCCTTATTTGATTCGTCCCATTGAGCATGGAGCAGATGTCGTGGTTCATTCGGCAACTAAATTTATTGGTGGACATGGAACTTCGCTGGGAGGGATTATCGTTGATTCCGGTAAGTTCGACTGGAAGGCTTCGGGTAAATTTCCGCAGCTGACAGAACCGGATCCGAATTATCACGGAGTCCGTTTTACGGAAGCTGCCGGTGCCGCGGCTTACGTAACGCGTATTCGTGCGGTGTTGTTGCGTGATACGGGAGCCTGTATCAGTCCGTTCAATGCGTTTTTGTTGCTGCAGGGGCTTGAGACACTTTCTTTGCGGGTAGAGCGGCATGTAGCCAATGCATTAAAAATAGTCACATACTTGCAGGGGCATCCCAAGGTGCGAAAGGTAAATCATCCCTCGTTGGCCAGTCATCCGGATCATCGGCTGTATAACCGGTATTTCCCGAACGGGGCAGGTTCCATCTTTACCTTTGAAATTGCCGGGGGGCAGGAAGAGGCACACCGGTTCATCGATCATCTGCATATCTTTTCATTGTTGGCCAACGTAGCCGATGTGAAATCGCTGGTCATTCATCCGGCCAGCACCACCCATTCCCAGCTTGATGCACATGAACTGGCCGTGCAGGGTATTGGGGCAGGAACAGTCCGGTTGTCTGTCGGTATCGAGCATGCAGACGATTTGATAGCCGATCTGGATCAGGCGCTGTCGTTTGTGTGAGAAGGTAATAAAAAAGGTGCGTCGAAAAAAATCAACGCACCTTTTGTCTCTTTACAGTAAAAAAGAATTAAGCTTCAGCCGGAGCTTCAGTTGCTTCTTCAGCCGGAGCAGCTTCAGCGTTTGCGGCAGCTTCAGCTTCTGCTTTTGCAGCAGCTTCTGCAGCTTTCTTTTCAGCTACTTTCTTAGCGATTTCTTCGTTTACTTTCTTTTCAGCTTCCAGACGTACCTTGGCTTCAGCTTTCTTGGCTTCTTCTTCTTTTGCTCTCAAAGCAGCCAGACCGGCTTCCTTGTTTTCTTTCCAGGCATTGAATCTGGCTTCAGCCTGTGCTTCATCGAATGCGCCTTTGGCTACACCGCCCAGCAAGTGTTTTTTCATGTAAACACCTTCGCGAGACAGGATGTTGCGAACTGTGTCTGTTGGCTGTGCACCGGTCATAACCCAGTACAATGCACGGTCAAAATTCAAATCTACTGTGGCAGGATTGGTATTTGGGTTGTAAGTACCAATTTTTTCAGTAAATCTACCATCACGTGGTGCTCTTGCGTCTGCAATAACAATTGAATAGAACGCATAGCTTTTGCGTCCGTTTCTCTGCAATCTGATTTTAGTTGCCATTTTTTGATTTTTGTTTTTTAATGAATGATTTGAATTGTGCCAATAACCCGTATTAGCGGGTGCAAAGGTAGTATTTTCTTTGGTTCTGTCAAAGCGCTTTTGCTTTTTTCTGTAATTTTCAAGGATTTTCTTTATGTATCAGGCTTTTTTCTTGATGCGCATGCTGGCTTTTACCAGGAATACGATCAGGCAGAGATAAGCCAGCAGTGAAACTACCTGGCTCATGGGGTTGTCCAGCCATTCTTCATGGATTACATTGACGTCGCAATAACGCAGGATGGCGCTGACTACTCCCATCAGGGCGCCGCCGGCGATGAATCCGGAAGCCAGTAACGTGCCTTTTTCGCCGCGGGCTGCGTTGAGGGACGCGTCTTTGCTGCGGGTGGTGACATACCAGTTGATGGCTCCTCCTACCAGTAGCGGCAGGTTCAGTTCCAGCGGAATGAACATGCCCAGGGCGAAAGCGAGGGCCGGTACTTTACAGAATGTCAGTATCAGGGCGAGCAGGGCACCGGTTCCATAGAGCAGCCAGGGAGCGCCTACGCCGTTCATCAGCGGATCGATTACGGCTGCCATGGCATTTGCCTGGGGAGCTGCCAGTTGTCCGCTGGTAAATCCGTACGAATCATTCAGTACCATGATGACTCCACCCACGGTAGCGGCTGAGACCAGTGTTCCCAGGAATTTCCAGCTTTCCTGCTTTTTCGGTGTACTTCCCAGCCAGTAGCCTATCTTTAGGTCGGTAATGAATCCTCCTGCCATGGACAGTGCTGTACATACCACTCCTCCCATGACCAGTGCCGCTACCATGCCGGTAGCTCCTTTCAGGCCTACGGCTACCATGATTACGGAAGCCAGAATCAGGGTCATCAGGGTCATGCCCGATACGGGGTTGGTTCCTACGATGGCAATGGCGTTGGCTGCTACGGTCGTAAACAGGAAGGAGATGACCGCTACCAGCAGGATCGCTACGATTGTATGAAGTACGTTTCCCTGCATGACGTCGAAGTAGAAGAACAACAGAATCAGCAGCAGGGTGAAGATGGAACCGAAGGCGATGATTTTCATCGGGATGTCTTTCTGGGTGCGTTCGGTTGTTTCAGTGACCTTTTTGCCTCCCATTTCTTTTCCGGCCAGGCTTACGGCACTTTTGATGATGCCCCAGGAACGGACAATACCGATGATACCGGCCATGGCGATACCTCCGATACCGATACTTTTCGCGTATTCGCTGAAGATCTGTTCCGGTGTCATGTCTTTTACGGCCAGGGTGATGTCCGGATTCCAGGCATTGAGTACCTGGTCTCCCCAGATCAGGGAAAGTCCCGGAACGATGATCAGCCAGACGGCTATCGAACCGGCGCAGATGATGGCCGCATATTTCAGTCCGACAATGTATCCCAGACCCAGTACGGCTGCGCCTGTATTGATTTTGAATACCAGTTTGAACTTTTCGGCGATGGTTTCCCCCCAGCCGCATACCCGGCTGGTAAAGTTTTCGTTCCACCATCCCAGGGTACCTACAATGAAGTCGTACAGTCCTCCTACCAGGCCGGCTATCAGCAACGGTTTGGCCTGGTCGCCTCCTTTTTCACCGGATACGAGCACCTGTGTGCTGGCTGTCGCTTCCGGGAACGGATATTCTCCATGTTTTTCCTTGACAAAATATTTCCGGAAGGGAATCAGGAAAAGAATGCCCAGCACGCCTCCCAGCAGGGAGCTGATGAACATCTGCATGAAGTTGACGGTCATTTCCGGATATTTTTCCTGCAGGATGTAGAGGGCGGGCAGGGTGAAGATGGCCCCCGCCACAATGACTCCCGAGCAGGCACCGATGGACTGGATAATGACGTTTTCGCCCAAAGCGCCTTTGCGTTTGGTGGCGCTTGATACGCCTACCGCAATGATGGCAATCGGGATAGCCGCTTCGAAAACCTGACCTACCTTCAGTCCCAGGTAGGCGGCTGCGGCCGAGAAGATAACCGCCATGATGATACCCCAGGATACTGACCGGAAGTTGACCTCGGGATATTCCTTGTCGGGCGACATGAGCGGTTCGTATTTCTCACCGGGTTTTAACGGGCGGAACGCGTTTTCGGGAAGTCCCGCCTGCTTTTCAAGTTCTTCTTTCATGTGTGTTTTCAATTTATAAAGGTGAATGATATTACTTTTTTCGTGTCCAAAAGTACGAAAAAATGCTTGAATGAAGAAAAAAACGATTTGTTTTACATCGGATCAGTGTCGGCTGTCTGGAAAAAGTCCGGGAAAAAAGAAATCTCCTCAAGAAGAAACCTGTCCTTCTTGGGGAGATTGCACCGCACAGATTTCCTCACAGAAACCTGTTCATGGAGAGGGAACGCAGTTTTTTTATACCGCCCCTTTCAATGTATGAAGATGTTGTGTATTAATTTACTTTCGCATTGGCCGGTGTCATGTCACCTTCTACAACCAGGCGGGTGATTTCATCTTTGGCATTGGTACGCAGGGTGATGGTTTTGCGGAAGTGTCCCGGAAATTTGCCGGCACCGTTGTAGGTAACGATGATTTCACCCGTTTCTCCCGGTCTGATGGGTTCTTTCGGGTATTGGGGAACGGTACATCCGCAGGAAGCGATGGCCTGATGGATTACCAGCGGTCCGTCGCCTGTATTGGTGAATTTGAATTTGCAGGTTACTTTCGGCTGACTTTCAGAGAATACTCCAAAGTCATGGGTCGTTTTTTCGAAATAGATCTGTGCTGTTCCCTGTGCCCATACGAAGACGGAACTTATCATCAGGAAAAGCATGGTTGAGATAAATTTTTTCATTCTTTTCTTTCGTTTTAAAACTTCGCAAATATACGGATATTGTCTGTATAACTTTCCAATCAATTAGTTTTATTAACAAAACCGTTTTTCTCCGGCAGATATTTAACCTCGGTTTACCTGTTTTACTCCTTTTACGGTTTTTATCTTCTTGATCAGTGACTCCAGTTTGGCATTGTCGTCCACCATCACGGTCAGCATGCCGGAGAACAATCCGTCGTTCGAGTCAATGCTGATGGAGCGCAGCAGGATGTTGCTCTCCTTGTTGATGATGGAAGTGATGTTCGTCACGATTCCGATGTCGTCGTGTCCTACTACCCGTAGGCGGATAGGGTATTGTTTCCCCTGGCTCTTTCCGGCCCAGCGGGCACGTACGATCCGGTACGGGAAACGGGCCTTCATTTCCTTGGCGTTCGGACAGTCGCTGCGGTGTATCTTGATTCCTCCCGAAATGGTCACAAAACCGAAGACGTCATCCCCGTAAATCGGGTTGCAGCATTTGGCCAGGTTAAAGTCGATACCTTTCAGATTCTGGTCGATTACCAGCACGTCGTCCTTGTAGAAATCCTTTCCTTCCGTGTTTTGCTGGATGTTGAAGCCTTCGGCACTCCGGTAAGTTATTTCCTCGCGTTGCTCGGTCTCTTTCCGTTGCATGTCCACGTAGCGGTCTATCAGCATGTTGATGTCCAGACTTTCGTCGGCGATGCTTTGGTAGAAGTCGGTCACGGTCTTGTATCCCAGTTTCTTGATGAGTCGCATCAGAATGGCTTCGTCGTAGTCAATCTTCCGGTTTTTCAACTTCCGTTCCAGTGTCTCACGGGCGAACTGGGTCTGCCGGGCCGCGATTTCCTTCAGGGCCTGACGGATTTTGGTACGTGCCTTGGAGGTCATCACGAAATTCAGCCAGTCGTGTTTCGGGGTCTGGGTATTCGAGGTCATGATTTCCACCTGGTCACCGCTGACCAGCGGCTGGCGTAACTGCGCGTTCTTTCCGTTGATTTTCGCGCCGATGCAGTGGCAGCCGATGTTGGTATGGATGGTAAAGGCAAAATCCAATACGGTAGCTCCCTGGGGCAGCTTGTACAGGTCGCCTTTGGGCGTGAAGACAAAAACTTCGTCTTTGTACAGGTCCAGTTTGAACTGATCCATGGCTTCCATGTCGCTGTCGGCGTTTTCCAGGGTCTCACGGATGGAGTTCAGCAATTCGTCCAGTCCTGTTTCGCCTTTGATACCTTTGTAGCGCCAGTGGGCTGCCAGTCCTTTTTCGGCTATTTCGTCCATGCGTTCGGTACGGATCTGTACTTCCACCCATTTCCCTTCCGGCCCCATTACGGTGATGTGCAGTGATTCGTAACCGTTGCTCTTGGGGACAGACAGCCAGTCACGCAGACGTTTCGGGTTGGGCAGGTACATGTCGGTCACGATGGAGTATACCTGCCAGCATTCCTGTTTTTCCTTTTCGGGTGGAGAATCCAGAATGACCCGGATGGCGAACAGATCGTATACTCCTTCGAACGGGCATCCCTGTTTCTTCATTTTCTGGTAGATGGAGTGGATGGATTTGGTCCGTCCCTTGATGTGGAATTTCAGGCCGCTTTCTTCCAGTTTCTTCTTTACCGGTTCGATGAACGCTTCGATGTAACGGTCGCGGGCCGCCTTGGTAGCGTTCAGCTTTTCCTTGATGTGGTAATAGATGTCGTGCTGGGTATATTTCAGTGACAGGTCTTCCAGTTCCGATTTCAGTTTATACAGTCCCAGCTTGTGTGCCAGCGGGGCGTACAGGTAGGCGGCTTCGTTCGAAACTTCCAGCCGGGCTTCGTTGTTCTCGCTGTCCTTGATCTGGCGCATCAGGTTTACACGGTCGGCAATGATGATCAGGATGACGCGCATGTCTTCGGCGAAGGAGAGCAGCAGGTTTCTGAAGTTTTCCGATTCGATGGTCGGACTCTTGGCATAAAGTTCGTTGATACGTACCAGGCCGCGGATGATACCGGCTACGTCGCTGCCATATTCCTGTTCGACCGATTCCAGGGTGCAGAGACCGTATTTCACCGATTCGTGCAGCATGATTCCCAGAATGGAAGCCCGGCGCATGCCGATTTCTTCGGCCACGATGATGGCGGTCTGCATGTCTTTGATAATCGGGTTCATTCCGAATACGTTGCGTGGAATCATCCCTCCCTGCATGACCTTTATCAGATGGGTCTTCAGTTTGCGGCAGTCATCTTTCTGGAGTGTATCTTTGGATAGCTGTAAGAGTCTTTTGTATAAGATAATGAGCTGTTTGTGCTCTTCCGGAGTGAAAAATGTATTTCCTTCCATAGGCTGTAAATTTTTTCTTTGTGGGTAAAGATACTTTTTTTATTGCTTTTTAGGGAAAAATTTCGGTATTTTTTATATTTTTGAGCATGAAAAATAAGGACAGAATGTTTCTATTACTTTAAATATACTGGTTATGTTAACACACGAAGACAAAGAATTGTTGGCCAAGAAAGGCATCTCTGAAGAGAAAATCGCTGAACAGTTGGCTTGTTTTGAAAAAGGATTTCCGTTTCTGAAGCTGTCTGCGGCAGCTTCAGTAGAAAATGGAGGAATCATGCGTGCCACCGAAGAAGAACAGCAACGTTACCTGGCTGCCTGGGATACGTATAAGGCAGGCGATAAGAAAATCGTGAAGTTTGTTCCGGCATCGGGAGCCGCCAGCCGTATGTTCAAGAACATGTTCGAATTCCTGGGTGCGGATTATGATGTACCGACTACTGATTTCGAAAAGAAGTTTTTCGATCACATTCACAGTTTTGCGTTTTACAACGATTTGAATGCGGCCTGTATGGACAATACGGGAAAGAACATCGATGCGTTGATCGAAGAAAAAAATTACAAGGCTGTAGTTTCCTGCCTGCTGGAGTCCGCCGGCCTGAATTATGGTTCCCTGCCGAAAGGATTGTTGAAGTTTCATCGTTACGCCGACGGAGTACGTACCCCGCTGGAAGAGCACCTGGTAGAAGGCGCGTTGTATGCGGCCGGTAAGTCGGGCGATGTGTTCGTGCATTTTACGGTTTCTACCGAACATCGCGAGCTGTTCCAGCAGTTGGTCGACAGCAAGGCTGCCGAGTATGCTTCCAGATACGGTGTCAATTACCACATCAGTTTTTCCGAACAGAAACCCAGCACGGATACGATTGCTGCCGATATGGAAAATAAGCCGTTCCGCGACAAGGACGGCAAGCTGTTGTTCCGTCCGGGTGGTCACGGCGCGTTGATCGAGAATCTGAACGACCTGGATGCCGATGTGGTATTCATTAAGAACATCGATAATGTGGTTCCTGACCGCTTGAAGGAAGATACCGTTACGTATAAGAAGCTGTTGGCCGGTGTATTGGTTACTTTGCAGCAGCAGGCATTCGAATACCTGAAATTGCTGGACAGCGGTTCGTACCGTCACGATGAACTGGAGAACATCATCCGCTTCGTACAGCAGCAGTTGCATTGCCGTCGGACCGATCTGAAGGATCTGGAAGACGCCGATCTGGTGATTTATCTGCGTAAGAAACTGAACCGTCCGATGCGTGTGTGCGGTATGGTGAAGAATGTCGGCGAACCGGGCGGTGGTCCGTTCCTGGCTTATAATCCGGATGGCACCGTTTCCTTGCAGATCCTGGAAAGCTCACAGATTGACATGAAGGATCCGGAAAAGAAGGCCATGTTCGAGAAAGGTACTCACTTCAATCCGGTGGATCTGGTTTGTGCGGTTCGTGATTATCAGGGCAAGAAATTCAATTTGCTGGATTACGTTGACAAGGCGACCGGTTTCATTTCTTATAAGTCAAAGAATGGAAAGGACCTGAAGGCACTCGAGTTGCCGGGCTTGTGGAACGGTTCCATGAGCGACTGGAACACTGTCTTTGTAGAAGTTCCTTTGAGTACGTTCAATCCGGTGAAGACCGTCAACGATCTGTTGAGAGAACAGCACCAGTAAGATAAGTTATTCCGTTTTTAGGCTTATGCGGGAAACGGATGGTGTATCGGGGCCGGATAAAACACGTAGCTGCGCTTTTGCAGGGCGCGTGCGTGTTTTGTCCGGCTTTGAATGTCTGGTTGAAACGATTTTTTATTTTAATACTTAGTTGATATGTTTAAAAGAACATTGTTTGTAGCGGTTGCCTGCTGTCTGTCCCTGGCAGGCTTTGCCGCCGACCACAAGGAGTTGCCGGCAAAAGGCGACTGTAGTCTTCAGGTTTTCCGGCAGGAGCGGGTCCGTTTTTGTCCGGATTCCATCGGAAATGTGACGGCTCCCGACACCGGTGGGGTGATGCGTCTGGTAAACGGACGTATCCTTTTGAAAAAAATTACGCTTCCGGCTTACCAGCGGAACATCCGGGTGTTGCTTCACGTGCAGGTTGCTTCCAACGGCGACCGGTGGGACAAGTCCGGTTCGGTTTTTGTCCTTCCGAAAGGTTCCCCCATCAATATATTGAGCATTGCCGAAGGTAAACGGGAATTTCCGGCCATCGATGAGGCGCGTCTGGAGAATATGAAAGGAATTGTGGCCGGTTCCGATTACCTGCCTACGGTGGAACTCATGCGTTTCATGACTCCCTTTGGAGTGGGACACTTCAGTGCTCCGGATGATTCGTTGAGCAGCAAGCGCCGGCCGGTTTATATCCCGAAGTGGGAAACTTCTGTCAATTGGGTACAGGATATTACTCCGCTTTATCCGATGTTGGAAGGCGAAGCTTATGTAGGTGTCTTTATTGATACCTGGACTCCGGAAGGCTACCTGGCCGATGTACGGATAGAAGTAAAGGAAACCGATGTTCCTTGCGAGGCTTTGCCGAAGCGCCAGGTTACTCCCTTGATGAATACCGTATATTATATCGGTCAGACTTATCCCGATATTTTTGCCCGTAAACCGGTGGAAACTACGTTTACACTGCCCCGTGAGGCCAGAAACGTGCAACTGAAATACATTGTAACCGGTCACGGTGGTCACAGCGGAGGAGATGAGTTTGTAGAACGCCGTAACATTGTGTCGGTCGACGGCAAGGCTGTGCTCGATTTTATACCCTGGCGTGACGACTGTGCTTCTTTCCGCCGTTTCAATCCGGCTACGGGAGTCTGGTTGGTGAAACGTGAGGCCGCTTACATCGGCGAGGAAGGATATGAGGTAAAGGAAGTGGAAGAACCGCTGGCTTCGTCCGATCTTTCCCGCTCCAACTGGTGTCCGGGCAGTGATGTTCTGCCGGAAACCGTCGATCTGGGTACGTTGGCGGCCGGTGAGCATACGTTCAAGGTCGATATTCCGGAAGCCGAGCCGGTAGACGGTGACAAGTTGAACCATTGGTTGGTTTCCGCTTACCTGGTATGGGAGTAATGCTTTGGGACAGATGATACGTTACATGCTTTGTCCTTCTCCGGTAGGAAACCTGGTGGTGTGTGAAGAAGCCGGACGGCTGGCGGCTGTACGGCTGAATGAGATACCCGTCGGTGCCTTACCGGAAGAGACACCGGTAGGTAAGGAGGCATCCGTCCAACTGGAGGCTTATTTTCAGGGCCGGCTGAAAGAGTTCTGCCTGCCCCTGGCCTGGAAAGGCACTCCGTTCCGTCTGCGTGTCTGGAAGGCGCTGCAGGATATTCCTTACGGAGAAACCCGGACTTATGCCCAGGTGGCAGAGGCTGTCGGTTCGCCGAAAGCAGTCCGTGCGGTAGGAGGGGCTTGTCACGACAACCCGTTTCTGGTGGTTGTTCCCTGTCACCGGGTGACAGGCAGTAACGGACAGCTTACCGGATATGCGGCCGGACTGGAAACGAAACATTTCCTGTTGGAACATGAAAAACAGGTTGTTTTCCGGTAAGGATTGAACCATTGAAAAAAAACAAACGGACGTTTGAAGTGAGACATGCGTATGTTTTCACTCAAACGTCCGTTTGTTTTATTTAAAACGTCTAGGCGTTTTTTATTCGTCTTATCGGATTTCCAGTTCCATGATGTAGTCGTTCATGTAGAAGCCGTTGCCGATATGAAAATCGTCTTCTTTCTGTTTTTTCATGCCCATGTGTTCGTAGAAGCCTAGCGCCGGGTTGTGCCGGTTTACACGCAGTTCCATCATGCATGGTTCCGGATGGAGTTCGTGGATGGCCTTTACGGCCTGTTCGAACAGTTGTCTGCCTAGGCGGTATTTCTGGAAATACGGCAGCACATAGATTTTCTGCAGTTCGTACAAGTCCTTGTCCAGGGGTTGGATGGAAACATATCCGGCGGCCTCGCATTCTTCGAACGCTATATAATAGGTATGTCCTTCTTCTTCCATCTGTTTGCGCAGGTTTTCGGGCGAATACATCCAGTCCATCATGTAATCAATTTGTTCTTGCGTGAGGATGTTCTTGTATGTCTGTGGAAATACCTGCTGTGCGAGGTGATTGATCAGCGGAATGTCCGCTGTGGTTGCTTTTCTGATTTGAAACATAGTATCTGATTAATTAATGTTCTGTCTGTTCACAAATATAGAATATTCTCGGTTAGGTTGTCTGTTTCTTCCGGATATTCTTGTTAAAAGAATTAAAATATAGTACCTTGTATAGCAAGGTATTCAAATAATACCTATATTTGTGCTATACAAATTGAAAAGATCATGAAGGTAGACAATGTAAAATCGCAGATGCGCAAGGGAATGCTGGAATACTGCATTCTGCTGTTGTTGCACCGGGAACCTTCGTATGCTTCAGACATTATCCTGAAGCTGAAGGAAGCCAGGCTGATCGTGGTCGAGGGAACTCTCTATCCCTTGCTTACCCGGCTGAAGAACGATGACTTGCTTTCTTACGAATGGGTAGAATCCACACAAGGGCCTCCCCGCAAATATTACCGGCTTACCGGGCAGGGAGAAGAGTTTCTGGCCGAGCTGGAAACGGCCTGGGACGAGCTTTCCGATACCGTGAATCATTTAAGACGTAAACTTTTAACCACAATACAATCATGAAAAAGACATTGACAGTCAATTTAGGAGGCACCGTTTATCACATCGACGAGGATGCCTATGTTTTATTGGACAATTACCTGAACAATCTGCGTTATCATTTTCGCAAGAGTGAAGGAGCCGAAGAGATTGTGCGCGACATGGAAGCCCGTATCGCCGAACTTTTCGATGAATACCTGCACCAGGGTCATCAGGTTGTAACGATTGAGGAGGTAGAGGCGGTGATTGCCCGGATGGGAAAACCCGAAGAGCTGAACGACGGCACTGAAGAAGGAGAGGCTACTGCCGGACAGACTGCCGGTCCCGATCCGTCGGAAGAGGTTACCCGCCGTTTGTTCCGCGATCCGGACGACCGGATCCTGGGAGGTGTAGCCAGTGGCTGGGCGGCTTATCTGGGGCTGGACGCTACCTGGATACGTATTATTCTGATCCTGATCGGTCTGTTTTTCCACGGCATTATTTTCTTGTACCTGATTTGCTGGATTGTGATGCCGCTGGCCCATACCGCTACAGAGAAACTTCAAATGCGTGGCAAACCGGTAAACGTGGAAAACATCGGTAAGACCGTGACCGACGGTTTCGAGCATGTGAACGAATCCATCCGTTCGGAAAAGACACAGTCGTTCCTGCATCAGTTGGCCGGAGGACTGACCCGTTTCATTGGCGGATTGCTGAAAATTCTGCTGATTATCGTGGCGGTTTGTCTGGTACCCGTGCTGCTGGGAGCCCTGGTGGCACTTTTCGCCCTGATACTGGCGGCTGCGGGGATACTGGTCAGTGTGCCTGCTTTCTTCTATCAGGCCATGCCGTATATTGACTGGGGAGTGCTGGGTACCATGTCTGCTCCGGCTGTCGCTTTTGCCATCTGCGGACTGGTGGTAGTGGCGCTTCCGGTCATCGGTCTGTTGCAGTTGCTGATGCAGAGCTTCGGCCGCTGGAAACCCATGTCTACGTGGACCAAGGTGTTGCTGATCCTGCTGTGGCTGGTTGCTGTCGGGTTTGCAATGTACAGTGTGTTTCATGCTTCGTTTTTCATGTTTCCCGATGATACGTGGTTAATTAACAGTTAAGGACGGACTTTCTTTCCGGTCAGACAAAAAGAGGGGAGGTGGTGCGGCCAGGATGCGGTTCGGGATAGTCAAACTTGAAAAACTTTGTTTTTCGTTTGCCTCTCCGCTCACCTTTCACTATCTTTGCCAAAAGAAGGTTTAATTTTAGGATTTATGACTAAGAAAATACTTTTGCTGGGTTCCGGCGAATTGGGAAAAGAGTTTGTAATTGCTGCCCAGCGTTTGGGTCAGTATGTAATTGCGTGTGATTCGTATGCGAATGCGCCTGCCATGCAGGTGGCCGATGCGTGTGAAGTGTTCAGTATGTTGGATGGAGAAGCCTTGGATAAGGTGGTAGAAAAATATCATCCGGACATCATTGTACCGGAGATTGAGGCCATCCGTACCGAACGCCTGTATCACTTGGAGAAAGAAGGTATTCAGGTAGTGCCGAGTGCCCGTGCCGTAAATTTCACCATGAACCGTAAGGCGATTCGTGATCTGGCAGCCAAGGAGCTGGGCCTGAAAACCGCGAAGTATTATTATGCCAAGTCATTCGACGAGTTGAAGGAAGCGGCAGCTAAGATCGGTTTCCCGTGTGTCATCAAGCCGTTGATGTCTTCTTCCGGCAAGGGACAGTCGGTAGCCAAGGGACCGGAAGATCTGGAGCATTCCTGGGAATACGGTTGCAGCGGCAGTCGTGGCGACATCAAGGAGCTCATCGTCGAAGAGTTTATTCATTTTGACAGCGAGATTACGTTGCTTACCGTTACACAGAAAAACGGACCGACCCTGTTCTGTCCGCCGATCGGTCACGTACAGAAAGGAGGCGATTATCGGGAAAGCTTCCAGCCGGCTCACATTGCTCCCGAACACCTGGCAGAGGCACAGCGTATGGCCGCCAAGGTGACGGAAGCCCTGACGGGTTACGGAATCTGGGGCGTGGAATTTTTCCTGAGCCACGAAAACGGGGTTTATTTCTCCGAACTTTCTCCGCGTCCGCACGATACGGGCATGGTGACCCTGGCCAACACACAGAACCTGAACGAATTCGAACTGCATCTGTATGCGATCCTTGGATTGCCTATTCCGGGCATTACGCAGGAGCACATCGGAGCCAGTGCCGTGATTCTGTCGCCCATTGCCAGTCAGGAAGCTCCGCGCTACCGGGGTGAAGAGCTGGTTTGCTCACAGCCGAATACGTACCTGCGTATCTTTGGCAAGCCTTTTACCCGCTTGAATCGCCGTATGGGTGTGGTGGTATGCTATGATAAGCTGGATGGTGATCTGGACGCGCTTCGTGACAAGTGCAAGTCGCTGGCCGCTAAGGTAGAAGTTTACTAAAAAGGGATTCCGGCTCTTGTCCGGAATGTGGACATACGTCATCGTCCTCTTCTGTCGGATGTTTCCCGGCAGAAGAGGACGTTTTGTTTTTTATCAACAGTCCACTTGGTTGAAATTTGTTAGAATGAATGCTGTATTTACCGTATGTGACGGATGTCTGCAAACGAGTGGATTAATTTCGGTAGATTCCTTCTGAGATTTCTGGAGGATTACATTGCTTTCAATCTGAATGTTAAAGAATTTTCTTTGATTTGTTGCCTGTTCAGGAGGTTTTGAATTCTCTTTCACTGGGATCTTCCGGTGAAAGAGGAATCTTCGTTTCAGTAGTTCCGAAACTCCGGACGGGGAGTGAAGCGGGTACCCATGCATTCCATTTCGATGAGCCATCCCGGCCGGCAGACCGGTGCCAGTACGATGACGGTAGGATGTTGGGGGAAACGTTCCTGGAAAAGTCTCTGAACGACCTGATAATCGGCCATGTCGCGCAGGTAGACGATGAAGGCACCCATATCGGAGAAATCCATATCGGCTTCGTGAAGCAAGGCTTCTACGTTCTCCCACATACGGAAGGTCTGTTTGCAGACATCTCCGGGATGAACAATCTGTCCCCGATGGTCGATACTGGCTGTACCGGAGATAAAGGCATGGCGACGGTCGCCGTAATCCACACAGGTTCCCCGTTCGAAACTGACACCGTATTCGTAGGTGGGGTTGAGGTGTGTACGGGCATAGAGGTAGTGGACCTGCTCCGGTGAGATACCCAGCACGGAATAGGCATCCATCAGCACGGAGATTTTCGGGTCTGCATGACGGCCGCCGATACCGGTACTGGCGATGAAGTGGGTTTCGGGGGTCAGGTTCTGGGCCTGGAATACTTTGTTGCGGGCCTTTACTACTCCGGCATAATTGGTATCGATATGCTGGACGAAAAACCAGGTGCGCAGACAGTTGTCGGCCAGCGTACCACCGTTCTTCATCAGCCGGATCTGGTAATCGTTCAGCAGCAGACCTGTCTGGTGCCCGGAAGATTCCCCGGACTGAACGAGGCTGTCTGTCCAAAGATGGGTATAGCCGTTGTGGGTAAATCCGGTCAATCCGCCAGGAAAGGATCGGACAGTAACGTCGGTCTGCAGACAGACCCACAGGGCTATTTTGGTTCCGTCCAACGGAGGTTGTTCTACGATGGAGCAGGCACAGGCCGTGTTTTCCGGCAGCGCGGCCAGGAGACGGTCGGTCTGATTGGCGGCATCGCTCAGAAAATACCGTTTGAAGACGGCAGTCGCTCCGTTTAACTCGTGCTTCAGCAGATAATCGTAGGCATTGAGCAAGGCAGACAATTGTTGGTCGAAAGTCAGTTCCGGACAGGTGATGTGAATGATTGCATGGTATTCGCAGACTCCTGTTGGAGGTATGAAGCGGGATACTTCTGTGCGTGTAGGCTTGTTCATTTCTTTCATGTTATTATCTATATGTTGAAATCGGCATGGACGGGTAATCGTGATCAGCTGGTCGCGTAGCTGTGCATTCCTCCCAGGAAGAAGTTCACGCCCAGGTAGGTGACCAGTACGCTCAGAAAGGCCAGGATGGCAAATCCGTGGAAGAAAAGCGGTCTCCGGAAAGCGGGCAGGGAATCGGCATGCAGGGCTCCCGCGTAGATGAGCAGGGTGATGAGTGCCCAGACTTCTTTCGGGTCCCATCCCCAATACCGTCCCCAGGAAACATTGGCCCAGACCGCCCCGATGAAGATACCGGTTGTCAGGAAGAAAACGGCCGGATAAAGCAGGATGCGGCTGATGATGTACAGGCGCTCTACGGACGTCTCGTTGTCCGGACGGGCATGATGCAGGACCAGAGCGGTCACTCCGTTGAGCATGACAAAGGCCAGCAAGGTATAGGCAATCATGATGCTGACCACGTGCACGCTTAACAGGGGAGAGGCCAGTACCGGCAGGAGCCGGGTTATGGGGGGATTGGATTCGCCAAGCATGGCTACCAGCAGGGAAAGCCCACAGGTGAGGTAGCCGAAGCTGACCACGGCCTTCCATCGCCGGCAGCAGAGAAAGGTGAGCAGGACGGCGCAGGCCGCCATGAACTGCATGGTCTCGTAGCCGTTGGCCAGCGGAAGGTGGTGACTGATGTAGCCGCGCAACGCAATCAGCGATACCAGATAGATGAACACCAGGCCGAGGATACCGAGGAAGATAGCGTGAATCACGCGGAAAGCGGGGGTATTCGGGGAACCGGCCCGTATCATCCGGCGGGTGTAGTAAAGGAAGGCCCCTGTTCCGATCGTGAGGCACGTCAGGGCCAGCAACGGGGTATAGTTCAGAAGGTTGTATCGCTTCTCCGCCTGAAAACGGCTGTCGGAGGGCAGTTCGCGGGAGGCGGTTTTCTGCTGGTATTTTCTGATTCTGTCGATGAGGCGGATGGCTTCTTCGGGATGACCTGTCATCCATTGTTCGGCCACCAGCCCCATGCTGTTGCGGATGAAAAGCCATTGGTCGTCGGGCAGTTCCTTCGGCAGGTCATCGCTGAAGGAGAACCAGCGGACGGGAGAACCGTCTGCCGGGCGGTACGGGTAGATGCGGAGAAGGCTGCCGGTGCTGACCATGCTGATCAGGTTGAATTTTTCGTCGGCTTCTTCGGCTTCCCGACGGTCGGCCGATGTGTAGCCGGGCCGTATCAGCGGGTCCAGTTTGTAACCGTCTGCACCGATGAAATCGGTCAGGGCCGCATAGTCGCCGTCGATGCCAAGCCGTTTCCGGATCTTCCGGCTTTTGATGCGGATCATCGGTTCGGCCTTCCAGTCATCGTAGTAGAAGAACCAGCCGGCGAGTACCTGTTCGGGGGTCAGCCCCTTGTAACGGGGGTGGCCGTAAATCTTGACGGTAAAATCTCTGGCCAGTGTCTGCAGCGGACAGACGCGCTCGTGGTAATAGAGGTATAAGTCGCCCAGGTGTCCGGCGGCCTCGCGTGACAAGGTCCGGGGAGGCTGCGGAGAGGAGGCTGCCCGGCCGAAGACCGGAAGAAGGACCAGCAGGCAACACAGGGTGGTGTGACGCAGGGACGGATGACGGAGCAGGCGGCGGAAACGGCTGTCTTTCTGGCAGAAGAAACCGGCGATGGAGATCAGCAGGAGGCTGTAGCCGGCGTATGTGATACCGGTTCCCCACGGGTCGTAGGCGACGGACAGGGTGACACCTTGTCCGTCGGGGTCGTAAGCCGATTGGTAAAACCGGTAATGCTGGTAGGTAAACGGTTGGTTCATGGCTATTTCTCCTGTCACGCGGCGCTTCCCGTTTTGATCCGTAAAATCGACCAGGCTTACAAAATCCATGACAGCTCCTGTCCCCGGATAATATTCGATGCGGAAGGTATCCAGGCGGAGGTGGAACGGGAAACAGGCCCGGCGCATGTCCGGACCGACGTACGTGTGGACAGGTGTCTCTCCGGCACGCAGGTGCAGGTTTCCTTGCCGGCTCCAGAGGTGGGTCGTCAATGCGCCGGCCAGGATGATGAGGAAGGCCAGGTGCATCAGAAAGGAAAAAGGCTGTCGGAAAAGCCGGCGGCGGAGCAGGTAGACCAGGGAACAGCCTGCCATGATGCCCCATCCGGCAACGAAAAACGGGGAGCCGTAAACCTGTGAAACGGCGAATCCGGTTCCGCAGGTCTTTTCGAGGACGGTGGCTGTCATCATGGCGAGAACAAGCAGTCCGGCCAGTCCGAAACTGAGGTATTTCAATTTATTCATGTTTTGCTGTTAGGACGTACAAAGATACTCGTTGATAGTTAAAAATTAAAAGTTAAAAGCTAAAAACGAGATGAATGGAAGGTTAAAAAGTATAAGGGTTGAATAGGTCGTCAACTGAAGATTGACAATGAGGTAGGACTGGTTTCAAGCAAGCGCTTTTCACGGGGAATGTGGTGATTCGTCATTCCGTACTTCATGCGAAGCGGAAAAGAGCAAACAAAACCAGTCCTTTTGTCCGGAAATCCCTTCAATTCGTCAACTTGTCGCCTGCACGACAAACGTTAAATGGAATTGATGAACTTGACAACGGCTTCGCGGTCTTCTTTGGACAGTTCGCGGAACTTCTCGACGGTGTAGCGCGCGTCACTTTGGGGATTCCCGTGCCACATGATGGCCTCGATGACGGTACGGGCACGGTTGTCGTGCAGACGGTCTTCGGTCGCTGAGCCGGTGCATTTCTGGTGCAGGCCGCGTCCCCACAGCGGGGTGGTACGGCACCATCCGTTGCGGATGTCGTTCTCCATGTGCAGTTTGTGCTGAACCATGTCGGAATACGGCCAGATGGTCTGATGCGGGTACCGGGGCAGGCGGTTGTCTCCTTTTTCAAAGAATCCGTTCGGGTCGTAATAATTGTCGTCGCCGGTGGTCCAGCTCGGGCGGTGGCAATAGGTACATCCTATCCGGGTAAACAGTTCTTTGCCTTTCAGTACCTGTTCGTCGGTCACGTTCCGGGCGGCCGGGACAGCCAGTCCCCTGTGCCAGACCATGAAGTCGATGTAATCCTGGTCGCTCATCTCTGCTTCCAGTTCCCTGGAAGTGAGGTAGGACGTAATGGCTCCGGCTACCTGTTCCTTGTCGGAATAGTCGGCGGCGTGCCAGTCGGGATGTTTTTTGTACGGATCGAGGGCTTCGACGTATGCATGATATCCTGCCTGGACATCGGGATCATTGGCCGAGGCCTTTACGTAGGTACCTGCCGCGTCGAGGTAGTGGTAACGCCGGTTGCCGCGGGTGACGTTGGTGATGTTCCATATCGCGTTGGCACCGGCCGCATCCTGCAGGGGACCCCGGCTCAGCGCGTACGTGAACCGGTAGGGATGCTGTTCGGGAGTCATGCCGGGTTTGATGTCGGTCTCACGGGAGTTGCTGTACTGGCTCACCCAGTCTCCATGGGCGAAGATGGCCGGATTCAGTCCGTTGGGCAGGTAGCCGTCGGTTTCTTCCTGTGCGTACTGGGCTTTCAGGTCTTCGTCGTCGATGGCGTCGAGCAGGCCGGTTCCGTAGATACCGATGGTAGACTCCAGGCGGACTTCGTAGTTCCCCAGGTCGGTGAGGACTCCCCGGTTATAGGCATAGACGGCATCGTCGGTCATGGTGACTTCCGGATATTCCAGGTCGTAAGTTTCTCCATCGGGAAACTTGTTGCCCCATTCATCGGTATATTTTTTCCAGGTAATCTGTACTTTGCTTTCGTCCAACGGCGCCTTGAAAGGAGCGGTGGCATGTCCTTGCGGCATGCCGGTCAGCCAGCTGACATAAGCGTTCGTCTCCGGATGATAGACCACGAGCAGACAGCCGTTGCCCACGGCATTGGTCTCGAAGGAGCCGGACGGATTGCGTTTGCCGTGTCCGTAACCGGGGTGACAGTGGATGCAGGAACTGCGGACGTATGCCGGACCGAGTCCCTTGCGCTGGCCCTCGTTGTTGGACATGTACGGATGTTCGAAAAGCGCTTCGCCGTTCTTGAACTCGGATTCCAGTCCCTGGTTTTCCACGGCCGGAGTGGGCTGTTCGTATGCATTGAAGGTAGACAGGAACGCGGTTCCCAGCTTGCCGCCGGTGTAATACCATTCGGGGTATTCGGAGTCTGGGGGGGTAGGGTCGGGTGACGAAGTATTCCTGTTTTCATCGTCGCTGCACGCTGTCATGCCGGTAAGCAGCAGCGCTCCTGCCCAGTAATAAAGTTTCTTCATGACTTTCGGGTTTATGGGTTTTTATATTCTGTTCATAACTTGGGGGCGGGGTCTGGCCCGCCCGGACACATCGTACCACGCGCTTCGCTGAAGAAGCCGGTGCCTGATGGGTGGCATGGTTTTCCGGAATGCGTGGTCAATATTTCGACAGTGTCTGCGCCGCTTTTTCGAGCGCGTTTACCAGATCGGTACCGACAGCCTTTACCGCGGCTTGCGCTTCGGCGGATGTCGCGTTTTTGGCAAACGGTTCCTGGATTTTCCGGATGGCCGTGATGGCGTTTTCGATGGCTTCCTTCACTTCCCGGTCGGTGTCGGGTTCTACAGACGCTATGAAGTCGCTGACAGACTTGTCGCCGTCATTGCTTCCTTCGTAAGCGTTCCGGATACTGAGGATGTTGTCGGCAAAGTCGGTAATGGAGTAGGGAGACTCGATGTAGTTCTTGTCTTCTTCGGAAGTACCGGTAGCCGGACGGCCGATCTTCTGTTGTCCCACCTCGTCGGCAATGTCGATGCAGCCTTGAATCAGTTCCTGGGCCGCATCGGTGTAATTGACGTATTTACTGCCGGCAACGCCTGCGTTCAGCATGCTTTCGCCGTAATTGAAGCTGGGTTCCAGCTCGGCACCGGTCAGGATGTCCTGTTTTTCGGTCGTAACGTTGTTCATGCCGGCCCAGGAGGCTTCCAGGCGGATGCACTGGTTGCGTAGGTCGCCCGCGATGGCCGACAGGTAGATTGTCTCTTCTTTGGTGAACTTGCTGACGTCGCGCGGCTGGCTTTCCGTTTCACTGGCATTCAGCTGGAACAGCATGTATTCGATGGCATGGAAGCCCAGCAGGCCGTAGCCCAGGTTTTTGCCTACATAGTCCGGACTCATCTGGGCCATCTGCTGCGGATTGTTCAGCATGGCTTCCATGGACGCTTTGTCCAACGGCCAGGAGTCGATGTGCGGGTCGATGTTGTAGTCGCTGGCCGCGCCGTACAGAAAGGCTTCGCTCAGTTCCCAGTATTTGCGGGCGGATTTCCAGGCTTCGCCGGCTTCCCGTATCTGTGCCGGGGCAAGTGTACCGTTGGCAAAGGCGGTCTGGATGGCTTCACACTTTTCGTTCAGGGTGATGGTGGCATCGGCCAGATTCTTGTAGGTGGCGATGACTGTATGGTTTATATAGGGTGTGATGGCCTCTTTCAGTACCGTTTCCTTTTCACTCAATGTTCCGGTTTGTGTTCCGTCATTGTTGTCGTTATCGCTACATGCTGTCAGACCGGTGGTCATCAGCGCCCCCAATGCTACATAGAGGGGCATCTTCCAAAATTTTTTCATAATGTTTCTGTTTGTTTGGTGATTATTGTGTTCTGGAATGATTGGTCGTTATCGGCTGAAGAAACCGGCGTAGGCTATTCCCACGGAGATGGAGGGTTCGTTGTTGTACTGGCTTTTCAGCAGACCGATGGAATATTCTCCCTTCAGTACGATGTCGCGGATGGGGAAATAGTTGATACCGGCTGCGATGCGGTGTCGTCCGCACCACTGGTAATCCTGGATGGCCTTGTCTGTCCGGTACATGGAGTCGTAATAATCGTACCGGCCGAAGAGGTAAAGTTTCTGGTGCCTGTCGTTCAGTTGGCCGATTTGGGAGAAGAGGTTGTAACCGGCTTCCAGGCCCGCGGCGATGGCGTCGGAAGCTACGCCCTGTTTCTTGGACACGGAGTTTTTACTCATGTTGGCGTTGTATTGCGAGATGAGTCGTGAGTCGGACAGGTGGCCGTAATCGAAATTGCCCCGGACAATCCAGTTGTGGGCATTGTAGGCGAAATCGAAGGCTCCGATGGCTACGGTGCCTTTTACGTCTTTATACTGGGTACTTTCGGTACTGCTCAGGGTATTCTTGAACGAATTTCCCAGGTAGCCGCTGACGGACATCCGCAGGCCCGGTACGGAAAAATTGTCTACGCGGAATGCTCCGGCCACGTTGTTGCCTATCTTGAATTCGTACGGACTTCCGGCTCCGCCCTGAATCCAGTTCTGGCGTCCGAAGCGGTCGGAGTCCAGACCCGGGACGAGAAGGATCTCGTAGCGCCAGTCGGCGGTTTGTCCCCACAGGCTGATACCGGTTTCGTGCCAGGTACAGGGCAGGATGGTGTTTTCGCCCTCGGGGCGATAGACTCCGAAAAATTCCGTCGGTAAATGGTGCTGGTTGGTTCCTCCTACGGGGATGATGATGTGTCCCAGGCGGAGATTCAGCTGCGGACAGAACGATTTCTGAATCCAGAACTGTTCCAGGGCCACCTCGCCGCCCCGTTCGATCTCGCTTTCGTATTCGCCGCCTTCTTCCGTTTCGATTTCGACGGCACTTTCGGTGCCTCCGTGCTCGAATTCGATTTCGCTTCCCAGGGTCCATCCGTGGCCGAAATCATAACCCAGAAAAATGACGACGTGTGGAAGGTCGAAACGGCTGTGCTTCTGGTCTTTGTATTTTTCTACGTTCTGTCCCTGGTAGCGCAGGTAATTGTCGCTGTAGAAGTTACGGCTGTAAACGGCCTCTCCGTAACCTCCCAGGGTAAGTCGTGAACGGGGCGCGGTCTGCCCGTCTTGTTCTTGTTTTTCCGGATCCTTGCCGGAGGCTTCTGTGGCATGCGTAGCCGTGGCGTAAGCTGTACCGGCCGCAAACAGAAGTGAAAACAACCACGTTTTTTCTTTCATATCTTCTATGTTGCTATCCAAATAATTGGATAATATTTGTTTTAAATTAACTATTCTAT
>ENA-ORSF01000085-ORSF01000085.1-human-gut-metagenome-genome-assembly--contig:-NODE-85-length-45267-cov-11.514_pt1 | contig 45267 bp, 37 predicted proteins | sample MGYA00242188_ERZ509155 | MGnify/ENA primary metagenome ERZ509155 (study PRJEB26280, sample SAMEA2338656) | human gut metagenome | biome: human gut; feature: human-associated habitat; material: faeces...
ATATAGACCCTCAAGATTACCTGAAGCACTTGTTTGAATGTATTCTTCATGGTAAGGTCTGCGACAAGAAGACTCTTCTGCCATGTTTTTATAAACCGGAATGTTAAAACAAAAATATTTTCTTGCGGACATTTTTATTTTATCGGCTGAAAAACAGCCGATAAAATTGTCGTGGCGGAATATAGAATGGTTACTGGATATTTGTGGGCATAACTAAAAAATAAGGTAATATATGCCCAGATTTAATAAATGGCGGATTAAAGTATGCGAACTATGAGAAACATTTTATGTATACTTTTGGTGTTGACGAGTCTGCAGGTGTCGGCACAGAGTGTTTCTGTTAAGACCAATCTTATTTATGATGTTTCTACTACCGTTAATCTAGGAGCGGAGTTTGGTCTGTCGCCCAAGTGGACGTTGGATGTGTCAGCCAATTATAACGGTTGGACTTTCAGTGAGAACAAGAAATGGAAGCACTGGCTGATACAGCCGGAGGTACGCTATTGGCTGTGCGAACGGTTCAACGGACACTTTGTAGGCGCCCATTTGCTGGGGGGAATTTATAACATCGGAAATCTGGATACCGACTTTATGCTGTTGGGTACGGATTTCGGACAGTTGAAGAATTATCGTTACGAAGGTTGGATGGCCGGTGTGGGCGTAGGCTACGGCTACCAGTGGCTGCTGTCCAGGCATTGGAGTCTGGAGGCCGAGATCGGTGTGGGGTATGTGTACTCCAGAGCCGATAAGTTTGAGTGTGCGACCTGCGGAGAAAAGCTGGAAGACAACGAACCTCATCATTACGTAGGGCCTACCAAGGTGGCCCTCAGTCTCATTTATGCATTTTAATATTCTATCGGGAGGCTATGATTATGAAAAACGGCATATTATTTCTGGTCATGCTGGCTTCAGCCGCGGGGGGTCCTGCTACCGGTGTCTGCGCGCAGCAGACCCTGCAGAGCGGGACGGTCGTTACTGACGCGTCGGTGGTACGTCATCGTGACAGTGTGACGGTAAACATGGTGATAAATCTGGACGGAACCGAAGTGAAATCGGGCAAGTCGGTCATTCTGCAGCCCCGTTACGTAGCTGACGGGGGAACGGAGAGCGCTTACCTGCCTCCGGTGGAGGTGATGGGACGTACACGCAGCCTGTATCTGCAGCGGAATCCTGAGGCGGCTTATACCGACGATGTGTATTGCCGGGTGGTGAAGAAACGCAAGGAGGCACAGCAGGTGGCCTACAGGGTGACCATACCTTACGAGGCATGGATGGATCGTTCGCGGCTGCAGGTGGTGGAAGACCGCTGTGGTTGTGGTGAAGTGGAGAAAGGAAATCTGACGGAACTGGCTGAGGCCGATCTGGCTTTTCATCCGCAGTTGGCGTATGTGGTACCGCAGGCGGAGCCGGTGAAGACACGAAACCTGAGCGGACGTTCGTTCCTGGACTTCCGGGTGAACCGTACGGACATCGATCCGGCATACCGGAAGAACCCGGTGGAGCTCCGGCGCATTCTGGCGTCCATCGATACGGTGCGTAACGACCGTGATTTCACCATTACTTCCATCGAACTTTGTGGCTATGCATCGCCCGAAGGCAGTTATGAGGCCAATCGCCGGTTGGCAGAAGGCCGTACGGAGGCGCTGAAGACTTACCTGCTTGATAAATACGATTTCGCGCCGTCGCTTATCCGTTCGGCTTCGGAGCCCGAGAACTGGCAGGGGCTGGTGGAATACATACAGGCTTCGCAGTTGGCCGATAAGGAAGAGATACTGGCGTACATCGGGAACGGTCCGTCGGACATCGACGTGAAAGAGCGTCAGTTGCGTACGAAATTTCCGCAGTCGTATGCGGTTTTGCTGGCTGATTGCTATCCGGGCTTGCGGCGGACTGATTACCGCATTGATTATGTTATCCGGAAGTTCAATCTGGAGGAGGCCAGGGCCCTGGTTACCAGAGATCCGAAACGTTTGAGTCTGGAAGAGCTGTTTGCTGTGGCGCAGACTTACGAGCCCGGTTCCGAGGAGTTCAACCGGGTGTTCGACGTAGCCGTACGCATGTACCCCGACAGTGAGGTGGCCAACCTGAACGCCGCCTGCGCCCTGCTGGAACAGGGACAGGCAGAGCAGGCACTGACTTATCTGCAACGCGTAAAGACGGAGTTGCCCGAAGCCGAGAACGCACGGGGAGTGGCTTACTTGCTGCTGAAGGATTACGACCGGGCCGGGCAGCATCTGAACCGGGCGGTAAAGCAAGGATTGCAGGCTGCGGAACACAATTGGAACTTTTTAAATTAATATTAAAATAAGGATCAATAAAAATGTTGGAATTATGAGAAAAGTAAAGTTTTTTGGTTTGTTATTGGCTACAGGCCTCTTCAGCGCTTGTAGCGATAACCTGGAGAATGCGGGTAATGCGGGAGAAAATACTCCGGGTACAACGGAGGGATATGTAAGAGTGGCAATCAATATGCCTACTACGAGTGGCAATTCATCCAGATCAAATGATAGTGATAATGGAAATGTCGATTTAGTCGATGGAGAAGCCAACGAATACAATGTGGAGAATGCTATCCTTGTTTTCTTTAAAGGTAATGCTGGTGGAGATGAGTCAGCTGCTACCTTTGTAAAGGCTTATACGTTAGATAAAGGCGACTTATCGGTTTCGAATTCCGCTGAAATTCCACAAGTAACGGAACAGGTGTCAGTCATAACCGAAGCTCCTAAGGTTACCGATACGGAACAACTTTATGTCCTAGCCATATTGAATTATGATAACAATGTGTTATCTTCTACTGATGGTGGTTTAAAGGTTGGTACTACATCATTGGAAGCAGGTACAAGCACACTTTCAGCTTTGCAAGAAAAAATTTCAGCTACGATTGATGGAACTATTATTAAGACCAATGATACTTTTGTCGGCTATTTTATTGGCGGTGCGTCTAAAAATCAGTTCACGATGACGAATGCTCCGTTATCTGATAAAGCGGGTACTAGTGGTAATATGACTGATGCAAAGGCATACACGCTGGTTCCTGTGGAGGTTTATGATACGGAGGCTGCGGCAACAGCTGGTGAGGTAGCGAAGATTTATGTAGAAAGAGTGGTAGCTAAGGTGACATTGATATCTACATCTAAATATAAAGTTGAAGGTGAAGATAAGCAAATAAAAGTTACTAATGCAAATGGAGATGAAACTGGAGATATTGTAGAAATCACAGGTTGGTATCTGAATGTAACGAATAACTCCACCAAATTGGTGCGTGATGTAACTGGCTTTAAGTCTACCAATGGTTGGTTGAGTGTAACTGATAATACTAATCCTGAACGCTTTGCGGGTACAAGAGGTATTGATGCCTCATTTGGTGTTGATAGCGAAGATGATTATTATCGTATTTATTGGGCTCAAGATTGTAATTATGAGAGTAGTAATACTATTCCTACGTCTGATTTTACCACTTATACCTCAACAGAAGGAACGTTTACTCCTGGAGAGCCGGCTTGGAATCTAAACCTTGCGACTTCTACAGCAGATAACGCTTGCTATTGTCTGGAAAATACGATGAACTATACTGAGCAGAAGGATGATCGTACCACCGGTGTCTTGATAAAGACTAACTATTATACAAAGTTTCTGGGTGATAATGAAGCTACTAAAAGGACTTTCTTTGTTTGTGGTACAAGTTCTACAAAATATCCGGAAACACTAGTGGGAGATGCAAATGGAGATCATACAGATGCTTTTGTTGATCAGATTATTGTAGCAGCCAATAAGTTGATAACGAATGACAATTATAAGCTTTCTACAACAGACACTAAGGGCTTGTCTCTAAAGTCGGGACTCAAATCCGGAACTTATACTGATGTTACGAAGGTGTTTACTTTTGCAGAAACTGATACAGATAGTGAAAAGTATAAAACCCAGTTGGCTGCAGTGAAAGCAGCTGTAGGCGGTCGAATTTCTTGTTATATAGGGGGGGAAAATTTCTATTATTCTTCATTAATCCGTCACTTCCAGGATAGCGAAGGTGTTAATATAAGCGGAGGTGGTGTCGCATCGGCTGCTGATTATAAACTTGGGCAATTGGGCCGTTACGGTGTAGTTCGTAACAACTGGTATGAAATTGATATACAATCTATTGGTGGACCAGGTGCCCCAGATGTTGAAACACCTGGTGGAAACCCGGATGATTCATCAGAAGGATATATCAACTGTACCATCAACGTCCTCTCTTGGGCGAAACGTTCACAAGGTGTAGACCTTTAATGATTTGAAATACACTTCCTCGGGGACAATATCGTCCCTGAGGAAGATTTACTGACTTAATTTCCGATTTTAAAAACAGCTTATGACAGATTGGGTAAAACATACCGGGAAGATTTTATGGCTGGCATGCTTGCTGATAGGCATGTCTGTATCATCGTGTACAGACCTTATTTTCGACGACCGAAGCGGCTGCGACAGGGGAGTGTACGTCAATTTCAAATACGACTACAATCTTCATCGTGCCGATATGTTTGCCGATCATGTAGGCGAAGTGACACTGTATGTGTTCGATGAACAGGGAAACTACGTAACACAGTGTACGGAAGCCAATGAGGAGGGGTATGAACCGTTGAAGAAGGCGGATTATGCCATGTTTCTGGATTTGCCTGCAGGAACTTACCGCTTTGTGGCGTTGGCACATCAGCGGAAATACGAGGATCTGCTGCAGGAAGAGGGTGCCAAATTCCGCCGGACGGAAATGGACGAAAACAGCCTGATGGAAAATCTGAAGATTACACTTGATCATATCTCGGCATACGATGGAGCGGCGTATATCGACCATCAGAATCTGCCGCTTGACACCTTATGGCATTCCATCTCCGATGAAACGGTAGAAGTGACACAAGGAAAGTTTGCTTATCATACGATGTCTTTGGTACGTAATACCAAATACATCAGTGTAACCTTGAGAGACATTGATGAACCGGATGTGATGGACATCAACGATTATGAACTGTATATAGAAGGTGCGAACGTGCGATTGAATCATGACAACTCAGCCGACGATCGTGTCAAGGCCGTATGTACTCCTTTTGTAACCTGGAATACACAGGACCCTGATACCGGTACCCGTACTTCGGTTGGAAATATGGGGCATGCCGACTTCATGACCTCGCGCATCTTTGCACACGACAACCTGGCCGACGATGAAGTGCTGGTGGTCAGAAATGTAAAAACAGGAAAGACAGTTATTGAAGTCAATCTGCCCGACCTGCTCAGCCGTCTGAGCAACTACGACGAAATGCACCGTTACTCCAAACAGGAGTTTCTGGATCGCGGCTACGATTACGACCTGTCCTTCTTCCTCTCCGGCGGTAGCTGGGCTTATGCCAACGTATCGATCGGTGTACTGGGATGGAGCAAACGGGTACAGAATGTAAATTTGTAAAATCTGAAAATTCAATTTAGTATGTTGAATAAGGTGATATCCATGGTAACGTGGCTCATGCTGCTCATCCTGGCAGGATGCAGCGATGCGTCTCCCTATGCGGAAGAACCTTCTGCAGAGAAGCGGACCGTTACGCTGAATCTGGATATTACGACGAGAGCGGACAATCTGCCACCCGATAACTCTGAGCCTGATATCATACGGCTATGGATATGTGATGAGCTTGATAATATCATTGCGAGTATTGTGAGCAGTCAGAATGTATGGAGAACTGATGGAATAGATATCACAACCACTTTACAGACTGAAATAGAAGCAGAGAATATAGATGTTAATCAATCGCTTAAGATTTATCTACTCTTAAACCAGCCTTATACGGATGATGGTGAAGGTAGTACTGCTCCAGTAGATTTTTCTGATGTAAAAACGTTAGATGAGCTTAAAGGAAAAATGTTCGTCCTGACTGAATATAAGGGTGATAACAAAGTGCCGATGACAGGTGAGGGTACAGCTAAATTTTCGTCTGTTAAAGGCAACAAAATAATATTTGACGCTTCGATTAATGCTACAAGGTGTGTGGCAAAGTTGGGGATTTATTGCACCAAGGGAAATACTTCTCCTTCCAGTACTTTGACAATCAATCAGGTTACTTTAAGTAAGGTGCCGGATAAAGGGTATTTGTTTGAGATACCAGAAAATAGTCAGATTGATTATAATAGTCAGATTGATTATAGTGGTACAATGAATTTGCTTTCAGATGATAAAAAGATAGAATCCTCTTATACAGAAGATATGCCTGATTATTCTGATAATTCTTGGGCTGAAACTACAACAGAAGAATTTTTTGAAGAAATATCCTCTCCCTATCTCCTTGAAAACCTGAATGGAAATGTGACTGATGATGGATTTCTTCAAGTAAATGGTTCGATTACGGACAACGATAAGAGGTATTGTATCACATTTAGTTATACTCTGAATGGAGTAGGATACACACAATATATTTATGTGTCGCAAATCGAACGTAACCAATACAGCAAAATCTATATACGCATCAACGATGCCATTACTATTGATACATATTGCCAAGTAAACTCATGGACAGAACATACAATGGAGGTTCCGGCCTTTGAATAAAAAGATAACGAATATGAAGAAGATACTGCATACGATATATACTTGTCTGTTGTGGATGGGCTTTGTCGCTTTTGCCTTATCCGGATGTAAAGACGATGAACTGGTGAAGAACAACGGCGAAGTGATGGAAGGGCTGCCGGTCACTGTAGCTCTAACTTTGTCGGGAACGCCGGTTGCAGATGTGACGATAGATACAAGGGCGGATAATTCTTTGTCCGATATAACCAATTTGGCAATCTTTGTTTTCCATGAGGACGGAACGTATGAACACTACGTTTCTTCACGTGCAACGGATGAAAGTTATAAAGTTACTGTTGATAAGGATCTAACTGTTGATGATGGGGTTTTATACAAGGTTCGTTTTAAAACTACGACAGGCAAAAAGAAACTGATAGTTGTTGCCAATACCAGTGCTGCGGCCGGGGATGGCGGCTTTTGGGAACTGACAGCTAAACAGGAAGATGTCGTAGGAGGACGTTTATCGTTTGAAGAGATCAAAAATGAAATTATTAATCTACGAAGCGCTCTTTATGAAAATAGCGATATGCAGCCCATTCAGATTGTTTCGTCTTCTCTAATGTTGTTATCAGGTTACAATGAGGGTGTCGTGTTTGGAGCCGATGGTACTGTTACTTCTTATGGAAACGATGGAGATACTAATAATAAAGTGATAGTAAAAATGGACCGGGCTATGGCAAAGATTAAATTCAAAATCGTAGAAAAGCCTAAAGATGACTCTGGTAATGATATTAATGCTACTTTTAGACCATCTTCTTATCGTGTATATAATATCCCAACAAAGAGCTATCTAACGAATAAGGATAAAAAGCAGACAGAAGGACTTTTTGTTCCCTCCTCTGGAACCGGAAGTGAATCTGAAACAGCTACCAAATATATTCATTATGCTTCTTCCATCGTACCGTCAGCCAGTGAGGGATTCTATTCGTTTGAGTTTTATATGCCGGAGAATATTCAGGAAACGATAACTCTGAATAAAGAAAACAATGAAATGGAATATGTTGACCGTGATAAATGGGAGGGTACTTCCGGTTCTATCGCAGAGAATAAAGTATGGTTAAATGCACCGCAGAACAGTACTTTTGTAGTGATTAGTGGAACATACAGCGGTATCGGTACTGATGGAAAAGATTATACAGGAAATGTCAGTTATACCATTCATTTAGGGGATTTCAGCTCAACTGGTTCTATGGGAAACTTTTCCATAGAACGGAATAGCAGCTATACTTATACAATTACAGTGAAGGGAGTCGATAAAATTATAGCAGAAGCAAAAAAAGAAACAGACGAAGAATATCAACAAGGTGCAGAAGGTCAGATTTTTACTTACGACGCATCGACTTATTCGTACGAATTGGACGCTCATTATGAACAAGTATATCTGGAGTATAATCTTTCACAAATTGCTAAGGCTATACAGTCATTTCAGGTTAATGGAAATAGTCTTGGTGAATATAATAATACTCAATTAGATGATGATATCAATAAAGCTATTGCAAATAATTTGATTTTGGTTATCCAATCTGAGGCAATGGATTATACTAATACAACTGAAACGTCAGATAAACCGTATACAGTTCAGAATAAACGTGGAACTCTGAAACCGTATCAGATTTACGCTGATGCGATGAAGGCTAGTGTTAATGTACTAAGTAAAAAGGATGCGGTTTTGAATGGTCCTGGCAATACAACTGATAACTTAAAGGGCTTTGACTACAAGTGGATTGAATTTTGGCCGCAATCGAATACTGAAATAGCAAAATATCCAGGAGTTTCTGAATGGAGTAGAGAGAATTTGGATAATTTGACTAATAAGGATTTTTATGGTGGAGAAGTAGTCACAGAAACAGCAAGATATCTTATGGATGTGTATGATGTGATTGTGGCTATGGGAAATGTTGTTAAGAAGATTTATAAAAAGAAATCTGTATCCACAGCAGACAGAGGTGAAGGTTATCCCAGTGACAGTCAGCCAAAGGATATATTTAATTCGGGTCAAGGTATAACTGTCACTACAAACACTGAAAATGAATATGTAGCACGTTTTACTGCATTTGTAAATGAGTATTATTATTTACGTCATCCACTGACAGGGGAACGTGTTACTACTTGGTCTGTATTTGCCAATAAAATGAATCGTGAAATGCTGATTGCAATGAGTTCAAATGTTTCAGAAGATGGGAATAGCTCTTTTAGTACTGTTTATTCATACATCTCACAATTATCTATGCAGACATTTTATAATTCAAGAGCATTGCAAATGAATGGTTTTGGAATAGAAACGTATAATGAAACACCTCATATTCGTTTTGGCGGCTCAGTAACGACAGGACTAAGTGACACAGATGGTCGAAGTAATCAAATACAATTAATAGGAGGCCTAACTCCAGAAAAACAGTGGGAAAGCTATATTATTTCTACTCAGAATGGATGGCTTGGATCAATAGGTTCTGATCGCATAAATCATAAACTTCCGGTTAGTGTTTATAAAGGTACTCGTGAGGAATCAGATGGAGATAATGGTATAGGTGGTGCTTACTTTGCCTGTTTATCACGTAACAGAGATTTAAATGGTAATGGAGTTATTGACGAAAACGAAGTTCGTTGGTATCTGCCATCAATAAATGAGTATATTCGTATTGGCATTGGCTCTAATGCCCTTTCTAATGCTGCTCAATTATATATGGGCGATAAATATACAATGGTACATAAAGGATATGCAACAAGTTATATTTGGGATGGTTCACTCTATTTCACAAGTAGTAATCAAGCTGACAAGCGGGTATATTGGGCTGTAGAAAGAGGTTCATATGGTGGTGATGGAGCTAATTATACTGGAAATTGGGCTGCCAAACCCATACGATGTATCCGTTCTCTTCCTTCTACAAGTAATGATTACGATATCAGTACTCCATTCGTAAAGTCGGATCCATCATTTATTTATCATGGAAATACCAATCCACAATCTATTGAATTTAAGGATCGCTTAGTAGCTAATCTATATCGTCAACGTGTAGATGGATCTTTAGGCGTACATAATGAAGATAATCCTGCAAATTCATTTTCTCAAGGTATTTTTGTTGCAAGTGAATATTTAAAAGGAACTTATCGATTAGGTGATATAATAGGTTATGAGGGTACAGTTACAGTAGATGAAAATGGACAACCAAAAGTATATACTTTTGATGGAACAATGCTAAATCCATGTAAGGATGAGAAGTATTCGGAGGATGGATATAGCGATTGGCGTGTTCCTAACCTGGTGGAACTTTCTGCAATGAACGCAGCCGGATTATTGGATGAATGTTACTCTAATAATTGGGGATCTTTTATTGCGGCATGTTGTACGCAATTCAGTAATTTGAATGTGCGATTTGGTTTTGCCCGTTCTTCATTGATTTATTGTCCTGGGGATGGCGGATATGGTTCTGAAAATCCTAATTATAGTAATTTGACATCAAAAACCTTCCGTATTCGTTGTGTTCGTGACGTACCCGACGGATATGCATTCCCGAAAAATTAGTTTTTACGATTATGATTAGATATTATATATATATTGGACTCATATTACTCCTTACTTCTTGTCATACCAAGCCGGATACGGCAGAAGCAAAAGAATGTACCCATACGGACTCTACCGTCGTACAGCAACAGGCACAGTTCCCCTTCCCCACCATCCCCACTACCCTGACGGAGCCGGAAGCCCGCAAGTCCTACCTGCTCACCCATTACTGGGAGCAGTTCGACTTTGCTGATACCACGCTGGTGAACAACCGCGACGTCACCGAACAGGGCTTCGTAAACTTCATCGCCCTGCTGGCGGACGGCACCACGCCGGAGGAACTGACGCGCGAGAGTCTGGAGAACTGGTGCGCGGGCTTCATCGGGGAGGCACATGCCCGACGGGTGCTGACCCAAACGGCGGACGACTACCTCTTCAACCCCAACTCGCCTTTCTACAACGAGGCACTCTACGGGCTGTACCTGGAGACCATGCTCAGCGTGCTGCCGCAGACGGACGCCGTGCGCTCTTCCTATCAGTTCAAGCTGGAGCTGGTGAGGCGCAACAACCCGGGCGACCGGGCCACGGACTTCACTTACTACCTGCCCGACGGCACGCGCCGCACGCTGGCCGCCACGCCTGCGAAGAACGACCGCCTGCTGCTGGTGTTCTACGACCCCGAGTGTGAGTCGTGCCACGAAGTGTTGCAACAGATGACTGCCGATGCAACGCTGGCCGAGGCGGTGCGAACCGGCAAGCTGAGCGTGCTGGCCGTCTATACCGAAGGCAACGAAGAGGCGTGGCAAAAGGCGTTGCCCGACATGCCCGATAAGTGGATAGTGGGCACCGACCGTGAGGCGGTGAAGACCGGAGCATTGTACGACCTGAAGGCCATGCCCTCGCTCTACCTGCTGGACGGACAGAAGCGGGTGCTGCTGAAGGATGCGGCTTATGAAGCGGTTCGTCGGTCCCTGCATTTTAAGGGATTGTGAAGGGGGAGAAATGTCCGTCGGGAGAGAACGTTTTTTCTTCCCGAAAAAAGCGCTTCGGATTCCGTGGGAGATTTTCCGGTTTTTGTACCTTTGCGGTATGAAGCGTTATGTAGATGTCATCGTACCTTTGCCCATTGCCGGACAATATACTTATTCGTTGCCGGAAGAAATGGCGGAACGGGTCTGTATGGGATGCCGGGTGGTTGTTCCGTTCGGACGGAAGAAGTTTTATACCGGTCTGGTTACCCGGGTGCACGAGGAAGCACCGCAGGCCTATGAGACCAAGGACGTTTCGGAGGTACTGGACGAACGGCCCATCCTGCTCGAACGGCAGTACGCGTTCTGGCAATGGCTGTCGGATTATTACCTGTGTCCGTTGGGCGACGTGTATAAGGCGGCGGTCCCGTCGGGGATGAAGCTGGAGAGCGAAACGCTGGTGGTCTACAATCCGGAGTTTGTGGCCGGAGGTCCGTTGCCGGAAAAGGAACAGCAGGTGTTGGACCTGCTGAGCCGTGATACCGAACAGTGCATTACCCAGCTGGAAAAGAGCAGTGGCATCCGGCAGTTGCTGCCCGTCATTCAGTCGTTGCTGGAAAAAGAAGCGATTTACGTAAAGGAGGAGCTGAAGCGCAGCTACAGACCGAAGCTGGAAACCCGTGTCCGCCTGACGGAACGGGTACGTCCGGAAAAAGCCCTGCGTCTGCAGTTTGATTTGCTGGCACGCGCGCCGAAACAGCTGGCGGTGCTGATGAAATACCTGGAACTTTCGGGATGGTCCGGAGCGGACGGCCGGTTCCGCGAAGTGACCCGGAAACAGTTGCAGGACGCTTCCGGGGCGTCGGCCGCCGTGCTGAACGGTCTGGTGGAGAAACAGATCTTCGAGCTTTACCGTGCGGAGGTAGGCCGGTTGGTACAGGGTACGCTGGAAACGCAGGACCTGCATACGCTGAGCGAGGCCCAGGAAAACGCCTACCGCCAGATTCTGGCAACCTTTCATACCAAAAATGTCTGCCTGCTGCACGGAGTCACGGCCAGCGGGAAAACGGAAATCTACATTCATTTGATCGAACAGGTGCTGAGCGTAGGGAAGCAGGTGCTTTACCTGTTGCCCGAAATCGCCTTGACTACTCAGATAACCGAGCGGCTGAAACGGGTGTTCGGCAACAGGCTGGGTATCTACCACTCCAAGTTCCCGGATGCGGAACGGGTGGAAATCTGGCGCAAGCAACTGTCAGAGAATGATTACGACGTGATTCTGGGGGTACGCTCATCGGTGTTTCTGCCGTTCCGCCGGCTGGGACTGGTGATTGTGGACGAGGAACACGAGCAGACCTACAAGCAGCAGGACCCGGCTCCCCGTTACCATGCCCGGAACGCGGCCATCGTCCTGGCCTCCCTGTTCGGCGCGAAGACGCTGCTGGGTACGGCTACCCCGAGTATTGAAACCTATTACAACGCCCTTCAGGGGAAATACGGACTGGTGGAACTGAATGAACGCCATCAGCAGATCTGCCTGCCGCGCATTGAAGTGGTCGACATCAGGGAACTGGCCCGGAAGAAACGGATGACGGGACCCTTTTCGCCGATGCTCCTGCAGCAGATGCGGGAGGCGCTGGACCGGAAGGAACAGGTCATCCTTTTTCAGAACCGGCGGGGGTTTGCCCCGATGATCGAGTGCCGGACGTGCGGCTGGGTACCCCGCTGCAAGAACTGCGACGTGAGCCTGACGTATCACAAGGGCCTGAACGAACTGACGTGCCATTATTGCGGCTATACGTATCAGGTGCCGCGGTCGTGTCCGGCCTGCGGCGGGGTGGAACTGATGGACCGGGGATTCGGTACGGAGAAGGTGGAAGACGATGTGAAGCGTATCTTCCCGGAGGCACGGGTGGCCCGGATGGACCTGGATACAACCCGTACACGCACAGCCTACGAAACGATCATTGCCGATTTTGAAGCCGGAAAGACCGATGTGCTGATCGGTACGCAGATGGTTTCGAAGGGACTGGATTTCGACCAGGTGAGTGTGGTAGGCATTCTCAATGCCGATTCGCTGCTGAATTATCCCGACTTCCGGTCTTACGAGCGGGCATACCAGCTGATGGCACAGGTGGCCGGCAGGGCCGGACGCAAGAACCGTCAGGGACTGGTAATCCTGCAGACAAAATCGCCCGACCTTCCCCTCATTCACGAGGTAGTGACCAACAATTACCGGCAGATGTACGAAGAACAGCTGGAAGAACGAAGGCTGTTCAATTATCCTCCGTTCGACCGGCTGGTGTATGTATACCTGAAGCACCGGAAAGAGGAGGTGGCGGAACAGGCGGCTGCCGTACTGGCCGGATGGCTGCGTGCGGGGCTGGGCGACCGGATACTGGGACCCGACAAGCCCCCTGTGGGCCGGATTCAGCGTTTGTTCATCAAAAAAATCGTGGTGAAAATAGCGCAGGGAACTTCCATGCCGAAAGTACGCGGCTACCTGCTGCAGTTGCAGCGGGCGTTGCTGGAGGACGAGCGGTTCCGTTCGCTGGTGGTTTATTACGATGTCGATCCGATGTAATACTGATAAAAAAACAGAAAACTATGATCAAGATAGAATTAGACGTGCATACCCATACGCTGGCAAGCGGGCATGCATTCAGCACGCTGCAGGAAATGGTCCGGGCAGCGGCCGACAAGGGCCTGAAGGTATTGGGCATAACGGAGCATTCGCCGGGCATTCCGGGTACCTGCGATCCGATTTATTTCCGCAACCTGCATGTAGTGCCGCGACGGATGTACGGTATCGAACTGCTGCTGGGAGCTGAAATCAACATCCTGGACGGAGAAGGAAACCTGGATCTGGATGAATCGTACCTGCAAAGGCTGGACCTGCGCATTGCCGGTATTCATTCGTTGTGCTACCACTGGGGAACCGTGGAGGAAAATACGCATGGGATGATACAGGCGATAGCCAATCCGTATATCCACATCATCAGCCATCCGGGTGACGGAACGGCCGAACTGAATTTCGAGCCAATCGTACAGGCTGCCAAAGAGCACCATACGCTGCTGGAAATCAATAACAGCTCATTGAATCCGGTCCGTAACAAACCGACCGCACGGACCAATAACCTGGAAATTCTGCGGCTGTGCAAACGCTACGGTGTCCCCGTCATTCTGGGAAGCGACGCGCACATCTCTTTCGACATCGCGGTGTACGACCGGGCGCTGGAACTGGTGGGCGAAACGGAGTTCCCGGAAGAACTGATCATGAATACGGACGTAAACCGGTTCAAGGAATACCTGGGTCTGCCGGCTCGGGAGGAATGATGCGTGTCCGGTGCAAGGCCGGATCTTTAGTAACAACAACGAATGACTGAAACATGAAAAAAATACTTTTTGTCTGTCTGGGAAATATCTGCCGTTCTTCGGCTGCGGAAGAGATTATGCGTACCTACATCCGGAGGGCCGGGCTTGAGCGGGAACTGGAAGTGGATTCGGCCGGAATCCTGAGTTATCATCGGGGCGAACTGCCCGACGAACGGATGCGGGCACATGCCAGCCGTCGGGGGTATAACCTGACCCACCGTTCACGGCCGGTATGTACCGCTGATTTTCGTGACTTCGACTGGATTCTGGGCATGGACGACCGCAACATCGATGATTTGCGCGAGAAGGCTCCCGATGTGGCGTCGGAGCGGAAAATTCGCCGGATGACCGATTTCTGCCGGACAAAAACGGCAGATTATGTGCCCGATCCGTATTACGGAGGGGCGCAGGGATTTGAGCATGTGCTGGATCTTCTGGAAGATGCCTGTGGAGGCCTGTTGGAGGCCATACGGGCCGAAGAAAATAAATAAACCTGTTAAACCATTACCTTGAAACTATGAGTCAGACTTTTGCGCCTTTTGCCCGTCCCCTCTATATCATGGCCAAGCCGGTGGGGGCCGTCTGTAACCTGGCCTGCGATTATTGTTATTACCTGGAGAAAAGCCACCTGTACAGCGATACGTCGCGCTTTGCCATGAGCGATGCCTTGCTGGAAAAGTTTATCAGCGAATACATCCGTTCGCAGACCATGCCTCAGGTTCTGTTTACCTGGCACGGCGGGGAAACACTGATGCGTCCGCTCAGCTTTTACAAACGTGTGGTGGAACTGCAGCGGAAATATGCCGATGGACGTACCATCGAAAACTGCATTCAGACCAACGGAACCCTGCTGAACGATGAATGGTGCGAGTTCTTCCGCCGGAACAACTGGCTGGTGGGTGTCTCCATCGACGGTCCCCAGGAGTTTCACGACGAATACCGCAAGAACCGGCAGGGGCGGCCGTCATTTGTGAAGGTGATGCAGGGAATCCGTCTGCTGAAGAAACATGGGGTGGAATGGAACGGCATGGCGGTGGTGAACGACTTCAACGCGGACTATCCGCTGGATTTCTATCATTTCTTCAAGGAAATAGAATGCCATTATATCCAGTTCGCCCCGATTGTGGAACGCCTTTCTCCTCACGCCGACGGCAGGCATCTGGCCTCGCCCATGCAGGAAGGAGAAACGCTGGCCGATTTTTCCGTATCGCCCGAACAGTGGGGGAACTTCCTTTGTACGCTGTTTGACGAATGGGTCAGGGAGGATGTAGGAACCTATTTTATCCAGCTCTTCGATTCGACGCTGGCCAACTGGGTGGGCGAGCAGCCGGGGGTATGTTCGCTGGCCAAAACATGCGGACATGCGGGGATCATTGAGTTCAACGGTGACGTATATGCCTGCGACCATTATGTCTTTCCGGAATACAAGTTGGGAAACATCTACGAACATACCCTGATCGAGATGATGTACAGCGAGCGCCAGCAGCAGTTCGGACAGATGAAACAGCGGGCTCTGCCGAACCAGTGCAAGCAGTGCGACTACCTGTTTGCCTGCAACGGCGAGTGTCCGAAGAACCGGTTTGCGCGGACAGCCGACGGCGAGCCGGGATTGAACTACCTCTGTAAGGGGTATCACCAGTTCTTTGCACACGTGGCTCCTTACATGGATTACATGAAAAGGGAACTGCTGGCAGAGCGCCCGCCCATGAATGTCATGGAAGCCATTCGCCGGGGCGAACTGTAAGGAGGCAGGTTGCAGAAGGGCCTGTCACCGGGGGCTGAAGGCTATTTCTTCAGCTCCGGATAGCTGATGCGGGTGTGATACATGGTCTTCAGCTTTTCCTTGAATACTGCCTTGACGGTAGCAATGTCTTTGAAGGTAATCGGGCATTCCTTGAAGAAGCCTTCCTGTACCTGTGCGTCGATAATCCTGTCTACCAGGTTCGAAATGCTTTCTTCGGTGTATTCGTGCAGGCTGCGTGACGCGGCTTCTACCGAGTCGGCCATCATCAGAATGGCCTGTTCCTTGGTGAAAGGATTCGGCCCGGGGTATTGGAAAAAGCTCTTGTCTACTTCTTCGTCGGGGTGTTCGTTCTGGTACGAGATGTAGAAATATTTGGTTACTCCCGTGCCGTGATGGGTACGGATAAAGTCCTTGATAACCTGTGGCAGGTCGTGCTTGTCGGCCAGACGGAGACCGTCGGTTACGTGGCTGATGACCACCTGGGCACTTTGCTTGTAGTTTAACTGGTCGTGCGGATTGACACCGGTCTGGTTTTCGGTAAAGAAGGCCGGGTTCATCATTTTCCCGATGTCGTGATACATGGCTCCGGTACGTACCAGCTGGCTGTTTGCCTCTATGCGGTTGGCTGCGGCCGCGGTCAGGTTGGCCAGTTGCAGGGAGTGCTGGAAGGTTCCCGGAGCAATTTCAGACATTTCCCGCATCAGCTTGTTGTTGATGTTCGAAAGCTCCACGAGGGTGACGTTGGAAGTAAATCCGAAGGTCTTCTCAAGGATAAACAGCAGCGGATAGGTGAACAGCAGCAGGATACCGTTGATGATGAAATTGACATACATGTGCGTGCTGAGCTGGCTGACATCGTTGACGTGCATCAGATCGAGGGCCAGGTACAGGATGGCGTACGAGCAGGCTACGAGCAAGGCACTCCGTAGCAGTTGTGAACGTTGTGACAATTCGCGCAGGCTATAGATTCCCGCCATTCCTCCCAGACTCTGCAGCAGGATAAATTCGTGGGGCGTACGCAGGGAAATGGAACAGAGCAGCACCAGGATGATGTGTGCCACGAAAGCCGTCCGCGAATCCAGGAAAATGCGGATGATGATGGGTACCATGGCAAACGGAATGATGTATACGGTGGTAATGTTGTGTTCTACCGTGATGGAATTCATGACAGAGAAGAAGATGATGAGGCTGAACAGCAGGTACCAGCTTGCCCGTTTGTCGTAATAATCGCTCCGGAACAGTTCCAGGTAGATAAAGAATACGGCAATGAGCAAGGATACAAACAGAATCTGTCCCACCAGGGCCAGCCGTTTTTCGGTAGAGGTTTCACTCCGTTTGTCCCATTCTTTCTGAAGGGAGGTCAGGATGGTGAACGTACGCTTGTCGATGATTTCGCCGCGGTCGACAATCTTTTGTCCGTTCATGACAAAGCCGTTGGCCCAGGAAATGTCTTCCAGCAGGTCGTTTTTCACGGCTTCCGAACGTTTGGCGTCGTAAATCAGGTTTGGCGTGAGGTAGTTGTTCAGGTTACACTGCTGCAGGAGCTGTTTCTGGAAATGCAGGGTATCGGAATTGATCAGGTACTCGTAAGCCTGTTTGGTGGTATAAAAAGACTGGACTTCCAGCTCGCGTGAGGTATTCTGGTCGATTTCCTGAATGTATCGCAGGCTGTCTTTATGCAGCTGTGACAGATCGGCCGATGAGATAATGCCCTTCTCATAAATGGCCTTCAGTTGTTTTTCGACGTGGTAGTAATAGGAGATGGAAGGCAATGTCTTCCGCAGGGAAACGTTGTAGTCGTTCTGGAACTTGCGCAACATCTGTTCGCCGATCTCCTTGTTACGGGTGTAATACGGGCGGTAACTGGCCAGAATGCTGTCCTGTTCCTTCTTGATCTGGTTATCGTCTTTGTAGATCGGGAAATCGAAAGAGGCCTGCAGCAGTCCGTATTTCCAGGGTTTGTTGATTTCAAACTGATAGTTGAATCGGCCGTCTCTGGGCAGGAAATAGACGATTATCGTTACTGTTATCAGAAAAAGAACAAGCTTATAGAGTATTTCCTGGTATGTGAACTTTCTTTTTGTATGGAAACTTTTCATAAGGTGACATATTTTGGGCGCAAAATAAGAAAAAAACGGGAAATTTAGATTAATTTTGCAGCGTATTTTTTAGATAGAAACCACTATGTCAGAAAGAAAAGTAAGAGTTCGTTTTGCACCGAGTCCGACAGGTGCATTGCATATCGGCGGTGTGCGCACTGCTTTATATAACTATCTGTTTGCTCGTCAGCATGGGGGAGAGTTGATTTTCCGTATCGAAGATACCGACTCGAACCGTTTTGTTCCGGGAGCGGAGGAATACATCATCGAGTCCTTCAAATGGCTGGGAATCAAGTTCGACGAAGGCGTCAGCTTCGGTGGAAACTACGGTCCTTACCGCCAGTCGGAACGCCGTGACATTTACAAGAAATATGTTCAGGTATTGCTGGACAACGGAAAAGCTTATATCGCTTTTGATACTCCGGAGGAACTGGATGCCAAACGTAAGGAAATTCCTAACTTCCAGTATGACGCTACCACACGTCTTTCGATGAGAAACTCCCTGACATTGCCGAAAGAAGAAGTAGACCGGCTGATAGCGGAAGGACAGCAGTATGTGGTACGGTTTAAGATTGAACCGAATGAAGACGTACACGTACACGACATCATTCGTGGGGAAGTAGTGATCAACTCTTCTATTCTGGACGACAAGGTACTTTATAAATCGGCTGATGAACTGCCGACCTATCATCTGGCCAACATCGTGGACGATCACCTGATGGAAATCTCTCACGTAATCCGTGGAGAAGAATGGTTGCCGTCGGCACCGCTGCACGTGTTGCTGTACCGTGCTTTCGGATGGGAGGACAGCATGCCGGAATTCGCTCATCTGCCGCTGCTGCTGAAACCGGACGGAAACGGCAAGCTGAGCAAGCGTGACGGTGACCGTCTGGGATTTCCGGTATTTCCGCTGGAATGGCACGATCCGAAAACCGGAGAAGTTTCGTCCGGCTATCGTGAGTCAGGATACCTGCCCGAAGCTGTTATCAATTTCCTGGCGCTGCTGGGATGGAATCCGGGAAACGATCAGGAGCTGATGTCGATGGATGAACTGATCAAGCTGTTCGACTTGCACCGGTGCAGCAAGGCAGGTGCCAAGTTCGATTATGAAAAGGGCAAATGGTTCAATCACGAATACATCATCCACAAGGACGATCATGAGCTGGCAGATCTGTTTATGCCGATACTGAGGGAACATGGCATAGAAGCGCCGAGAGAAACGGTAGCTACCGTCATGGGACTGATGAAAGGTCGGGTAAGCTTTATCAAGGAATTGTGGGATACCTGCAAGTTCTTCTTCGTCGCTCCGACCGAATATGACGAGAAGACCGTCAAGAAACGCTGGAAGGAAGATTCTGCACGCTGCATGACCGAGCTGGCAGACCTGCTGGAGTCGCTGGATGATTTCTCACTGGAACACCAGGAACAGGTCGTGATGAAATGGATTGAAGACAAAGGTTACCACATGGGTAACATCATGAACGCTTTCCGTCTGACGCTGGTCGGTGAAGGAAAAGGACCTCACATGTTTGATATCACAGCCGTATTGGGAAAAGAAGAAACCGTAAGACGGATGCGTCGGGCTGTTGAAGTTCTTAAATAAGCCGGAAATGATTTATAATCTTGTCATATATCTTTATGTAAGTGCAGTCAGATTGGCTGCACTTTTCAATAAAAAGGTGTCCGCCATGGTAAAAGGGGAGAAGGATGCCTTTTCTGTTTTGCAGCGACGCATGGATCCGAAGGCGAAGTATATCTGGTTTCATGCGGCTTCGCTGGGAGAGTTCGAACAGGGCAGACCGCTGATTGAGGAAATCAGAAAGCGTTATCCGGAGTATAAGATCCTCCAGACCTTTTTTTCACCTTCCGGATACGAGGTACGGAAAGATTACAAGGGAGCCGACGTGGTATGTTATCTGCCTTTGGACACGCCTGCCCATGCTCGCCGGTTTGTGGAACTGGCGCATCCGTGCATGGCCTTTTTCGTGAAATACGAATTCTGGAAAAACTACCTGACGGAGCTGGAGCGCCGTCGGATTCCGGTTTACAGCGTTTCTTCGATTTTCCGTCCTGGCCAACTCTTTTTCCGCTGGTATGGAGGTACTTACAGACGAATACTGAAATGCTTTACCCACCTGTTCGTACAGAACCAGGAATCGGTGGAACTTCTGAAACGGATTGGAATTACGAATACCACGATTGTGGGGGATACCCGTTTTGACCGTGTCCTGGAGATTTGCCGGCAGGCCAGGGAACTGCCCATGGTGGAACTGTTCAAGGGGGAAAACCTGACGATGGTGGCTGGAAGCTCGTGGGCACCCGATGAGGATATCTTCATTCCTTATTTCAATGAGCATCCGGATATGAAGCTGATTATCGCGCCTCACGTTATCAGCGAAACCCACATCGAAGAAATCATTCATAAGCTGAGACGTCCGGTCGTACGTTATTCACAGATTACTGAAGATAAGGCCCGTCAGGCTGATTGCATGATTATCGATTGTTTCGGTCTGCTTTCTTCCATTTACCGTTATGGAGAAATTGCGTACATCGGAGGAGGATTCGGTGTAGGCATTCACAATACACTGGAAGCCGCCGTATATGGCATTCCTGTCATTTTTGGTCCGAACAATCAGAAATTCATGGAGGCTCAGGGGCTGAAGCAGGCTCAGGGAGGTTTTGAAATCCATTCGCCAGCCGATTTTAATCCGTTGATGGATAAATTCCGGACCGATTATGGATTTCTGGACAAATCGGGCAAGAAAGCCGGTAATTACGTGAGAAACAACGCCGGTGCTTTGGAGAAGATCATGAATGAGGTAAGATTCTGAGACCGTAATGCCGGAAGAATGTCCGTTTCCTCGCGGAGTGTTTCCGGTGATGATATGTAAAAAATCCTCGCTGGCAGGAGTGCATCTTCCGCCGGCGAGGATTTTTTTTGCGCGCATTTGTCCGGGTTATTTTCCGGAGGCCTTTTCTTCTTCCTTGAACCAGGAAGCATACATCAGGTAACCGTTTGCTATTTTCTGGTTCAGTTCCTTGCTTTGCTGTGGGTCGACTTTCTTGATAAATTTGGCCGGTACGCCTCCCCAGAGCGTGTGTGGCTCGATGAGGGTGTTGGCCAGTACCAGGGCTCCGGCCGCTACGATGGCTCCTTCGCCTACGACGGCGTGATCGAGCAGGGTGGCTCCCATTCCGATCAGGGCATTGTCTCTGACGGTCGCTCCGTGTAGGGTTACATTGTGCCCGATGGAGACATCGTTGCCGATCTCGACGGTCGATTTCTCATAGAGGGTATGAAGGACGCTTCCGTCCTGGATGTTCACCCGGTCTCCGATCCGGATGGAATTGACATCGCCCCGGAGAACCGTGTTGAACCAGATGCTGCAATCGCGGCCCATGATGACATCGCCGATGATGGTTGCATTGTCGGCCAGGTAACAGTTGTCGCCGATAACCGGGGTGAAGCCGCGGACTGATTTAATGAGTGCCATAATTGGATGTTTTTAGGTGATAAGATAATGGATTTTTAATGAAATCAGATGGCTGAAGTGGCCTGACCCAGCCATGTCTTTTCCGATTCATCCAGTAGCGGACTTAATTCTCTGTATACCCAGGCATGGTAGTCGTTCAGCCATTTCTTCTCTTCAGCGCTCATCATTTCCGGCAGAATCGCTTCCTTGTCTATCGGACAGCATGTCAATGTCTCGAATTTGTAGAACGGTCCGAATTCCGTGGTCTGGCTTTCTGTAATCAGCATGGTATTCTCGATACGTACGCCGTAGCGTCCCTCCTTATAGATACCGGGCTCGTTGGTAACGGTCATTCCGGGCAGCAACAGGGCCGGCATGTAATTCATCCGGAATTGATGAGGGCCTTCGTGTACATTGAGAAAATGTCCTACTCCGTGACCGGTACCGTGTCCGTAGTTGATTCCCGCTTTCCACATGAATTGTCGGGCCAATACATCCAGCTGTGTTCCGCAAGTTCCGTAGGGGAACTCGGCCATGGAAAGTTGGATCATCCCCTTTAATACCCGTGTATAGTCTTGTTTTTCTTCCAGGGTAACCGGGCCCAGTACGATGGTACGGGTAATATCGGTTGTTCCGTCCAGGTACTGGGCACCGCTATCCAGCAGCAACATGCCTTCCGGACGAAGGGTAGCCGCTGTCTCGGGAGTAGCTTCGTAGTGAACAATGGCTCCATGAGCGGCGTATCCGGCAATGGTGTCGAAACTGATACCTTTAAAATAAGCTTGTTCGGCCCGGAACCGGTAAAGTGCTTCGTCGAGGGTAACCTCGGTAACCGTATCTCGGCCGACTGCCGCTTTCAGCCACATCAGGAAGCGGACCATGGCCACTCCGTCACGTTTCATGGCTGCGTGGAATCCTTTGATCTCGGTTTCGTTCTTGATGGATTTCAGGTACAGTACCGGTGAGGGGGCCGTTACTATCGAGGTAGCAGATGAGGCAGCCTGATACAACGCGTAGTTGGTACTGGAAGGCAGCTGGAGGCTTCTTCGGTCATATTTCCTCAGTTCTTTCTCAATGTCCCGGTAATCATGGATCTCTACCTGATTTTCATTAAGGTAGTTTCGGACTTCCCCAGTCAGCTTCTCGGGCAGAATGTAGAGAACGGCCCGGTTGTCTGTAATGAGCAGGTAACTGACAAATACCGGATTGCAGTGTACGTCGTTTCCTCGCAGGTTTAATGTCCAGGCTATCTCGTCGAGTGCCGAGATGAGTATTCCGTCGGCGTGGTTTTCTTGGATCTGCCGACGTATCTGTGCAATTTTGGTTGCACAGTCTGTCCCGCAGAATGCCAGCGGTAAAATAAACGGCGGATTCAGGGGCAGGGTAGGACGGTCGGTCCATAACTGTTCGTAAGGGTCGGAGACGGTAACCAGTTCCAGTCCGTTCTGTGCCAGCGCATTCTTTATTGTCTGGGCTTCGTCGGTGGTCATGACCCATCCGTCGATACCAACCTTGTCTCCCGGCTTCAGTACCTGTCCCAACCAGGCAGGAATACTGGGAGTCTCCGGCAGTTTGTCCTTGAAAAGTGTCAGTCCGCTTCCTTTCAGCTGTTCGGCTGCCTGAAGGAAATAACGGGAGTCTGTCCATAGTCCGCCGGTTTCGGTTGTGACAACAGCCGTTCCTGCCGATCCGGTAAATCCTGAAATCCATTTACGTGATTCCCAGTGCGCGGGTACGTATTCGCCGGAATGGGGGTCTGTACTTGGAGTGATGAACGCTGCTATTCCGTTTTGTTTCATGAATGTCCGTAATCCGGCTATTCTTTGTATAATCTGTTTCATGGTGCTGATCAAATTTGGTTGTTAACTTGTTTTTTCTGAAGTCACAAAGTTACAATTTCTGGGCAATTCTGAAGAAAATATACCGGAAAGTTTTGTGAATAAAGAAAGTATGTGTAATTTTGCGGCGCAAATAAAATGCATAAATAATTTAGTAACAACATACTTTAATTTTAAAAACATGATTGTAGTACCAGTAAAAGAAGGCGAAAACATTGAAAAAGCGCTGAAAAAATTCAAAAGAAAATTTGAAAAAACAGGTGTTGTAAAAGAATTGAGAAGCAGACAGCAGTATGACAAACCGTCTGTTTTGAAGAGACTTAAAATGGAACGTGCTATTTACGTTCAGAAAATGCATCAGACAGAAGAATAATAAAATCTGCAGGATTTCTTGAATTATTGAATTCTTTTTCATAAATTCGTCGTTGAATCAATAAGGCGATGTTTCTTATGTTGAAAGAATCTTTTTTGGAGTATCTTTCGCTGGAGCGTAATTACTCATCGAAGACTGTTCGCAGTTATGAGATTGATCTTACGCAATTTGAAAGCTACTTTAGAGGGGTGGACGAGTGTCTGGGTTATACGGATGTAGATGCGGATCTGATTCGAGGGTGGGTTCTCTCACTGATGGAAGAAGGATATACGGCTACGTCGGTAAATCGGAAGCTTAGTTCGCTCCGGTCGTTTTATCACTTTCTGTTGCGAAAACAGCAAATAACGGCGGATCCTACGGCAAAAGTCGTGGGGCCGAAAAAGAAAAGACCGCTGCCGGTATTTGTGAAGGAATCTGATATGGATTGTCTGCTTGACAAGACAGATTTCGGGGAAGGTTTTGAAGGCATGCGTGACCGCATGATGCTGGAAATGTTTTATGCGACAGGTATTCGTCTTTCCGAACTGATCGGACTGAACGATGCGGATGTGGATTTTTCTGCCCGGGTGATGAAAGTGACGGGAAAAAGGAGCAAGCAGCGCTTGATTCCGTTTGGAAAAGAACTGGAAATGGATATGCGCGCTTATCTTTCTGTAAGGGATGAAAGCTGTGGAAGAACCTGCCCGGCGTTTTTTGTTCGGAAAAACGGTGAGCGGTTGTATCCGGAATTGGTTTATCGAGTAGTGAAGCGAAATCTGTCGAAGGTTGTAACGCTGAGAAAGAAGAGCCCTCATGTGTTGAGGCATTCCTTCGCGACTTCCATGCTGAACCATCAGGCGGAGCTGGAAGCGGTGAAAGAGTTGCTGGGGCATGAGAGTCTGATGACAACGCAAGTTTATACTCATACGACCTTTGAGGAACTAAAAAAAGTTTATGAACAAGCTCATCCTAGAGCGTAAAGAAAAGGAGGTATTTATGGAAGTAAGAATTCAATCCATTCATTTCGACGCATCCGACAAATTGGAAGCTTTCATTCAGAAGAAAGCAGAGAAGCTCGAGAAGTTTTGCGATAATATAAAGAAAGTAGAGGTGTCTTTAAAGGTAGTAAAACCTGAAACAGCTATGAATAAGGAGGCGGGAGTCCGTGTCCTGGCGCTGAATACAGAGTTTTACGCAGAAAAAGTAAGCGATACGTTTGAGGAGTCTGTCGATGTTTGCATGGATGCACTCTCTAAACAGTTGCTGAAAGCCAAGGAAAAACAACAAAGTAAATAAAAAAATCACGAAAAAGTTTTGTGGTTAAAAAATAATAGCTAAATTTGCAGCCGCTAAGCCGTAAGAAACATAGCGGCTGCAAAATTTTGATAAGCCTCTTTAGCTCAGTTGGCCAGAGCACGTGATTTGTAATCTCGGGGTCGTTGGTTCGAATCCGACAAGAGGCTCAAGAAAAGAAAAAGTAACTTTTCTAATCTTTGAAAAAAGAAAGTTGGGCAAATACCAGAGTGGCCAAATGGGGCAGACTGTAAATCTGCTGGCTTACGCCTTCGGTGGTTCGAATCCATCTTTGCCCACTTCAAACAAGCGGAAGTAGCTCAGTTGATAGAGCATTAGCCTTCCAAGCTGAGGGTCGCGGGTTTGAGTCCCGTCTTCCGCTCTCTTTTTTCTTCATTTTGCTGTTATAGCTCAGCGGTAGAGCACTTCCTTGGTAAGGAAGAGGTCCCGGGTTCAAGTCCCGGTAACAGCTCGGAATTTGTAAAGCTGATTATTAATCAAAATAAATAGTAAAGCTATGGCTAAAGAGAAATTTGAACGCACCAAACCGCATGTGAACATTGGTACGATTGGTCACGTTGACCACGGTAAAACAACTTTGACTGCTGCTATCACTAAAGTATTGGCAGAAAGAGGTTTCACTAAAGCTGACGAAATCAAGTCTTTCGATCAGATCGATAACGCTCCGGAAGAAAAGGAACGTGGTATTACCATCAATACTTCTCACGTAGAATATGAAACTGCAAATCGTCACTATGCTCACGTAGACTGTCCGGGACACGCCGACTATGTAAAGAACATGGTAACTGGTGCTGCTCAGATGGATGGTGCGATCATCGTAGTTGCTGCAACTGATGGTCCGATGCCTCAGACTCGTGAACACATCCTGTTGGCTCGTCAGGTAAACGTACCGCGCTTGGTTGTATTCTTGAACAAGTGTGATATGGTTGACGACGAAGAAATGTTGGAACTGGTTGAAATGGAAATGCGTGAACTGTTGTCATTCTATGACTTCGACGGTGACAATACTCCGATCATCCGTGGTTCTGCACTGGGCGCATTGAATGGTGTAAAAGAATGGGAAGATAAGATTATCGAACTGATGGATGCTGTAGATACTTGGATTCCGCTGCCTCCGCGTGATATCGATAAACCTTTCTTGATGCCGGTTGAAGACGTATTCTCAATCACTGGTCGTGGTACTGTTGCTACAGGTCGTATCGAAGCTGGTGTAATCAAAGTTGGTGACGAAGTTGAAATCCTGGGTCTTGGTGAAGACAAGAAATCAGTTGTAACTGGTGTTGAAATGTTCCGTAAGTTGCTGGATCAGGGTGAAGCTGGTGATAACGTTGGTTTGTTGCTTCGTGGTATCGACAAGAATGAAATCAAACGTGGTATGATTCTGTGTCACCCGGGTCAGGTTAAAGCTCACTCTAAATTCAAAGCTGAGGTTTATATCCTGAAGAAAGAAGAAGGTGGTCGTCACACTCCGTTCCACAACAAATATCGTCCTCAGTTCTATCTGCGTACTATGGACTGTACAGGTGAAATCACTTTGCCGGAAGGTACAGATATGGTAATGCCGGGTGATAACGTAACAATCACTGTAGAATTGATCTACCCGGTTGCATTGAATGTAGGTCTGCGTTTCGCTATCCGTGAAGGTGGTCGTACAGTAGGTGCTGGTCAGATTACTGAACTTCTTGACTAATAATATATCTTTGAACAGATAAACTGATAGTTCCCGGAGGTATTCGGGAACTATTTTTACGGGAATAGCTCAGTTGGTAGAGCATCGGTCTCCAAAACCGAGTGTCGGGAGTTCGAGCCTCTCTTCCCGTGCAAAATTGAATAGAATATGTTTAAAAAGATAGCGAATTATTGTAAGGAATCTTATGACGAACTAGTCCATAAAGTGACATGGCCTACTCGTTCAGAGCTTTCAGGTAGTGCAGTGGCTGTTTTAACTGCTTCCCTGCTCATTGCACTCGTTGTTTTTCTTATGGATTCTGCCTTCCAGTTTATCATGGAAGATATTATCTATCCGCACTAATTTAAATATAGGAAAATGTCTGAGATTGAAAAGAAATGGTACGTACTGCGTGCCGTAAGTGGAAAAGAAAGCAAGGTGAAGGAGTATCTTGATGCTGACATCAGACACGGTAACCTTGGCGAGTATGTGTCTCAGGTGTTGATTCCTACCGAAAAGGTTTACCAGGTTCGCAATGGAAAGAAAATTGTGAAAGAGAGAACTTATCTCCCTGGTTACGTCTTGGTGGAAGCTGCGCTGGTAGGTGAGGTTGCTCATCATTTGAGAAATACCCCAAACGTGATCGGCTTCTTGGGTGGACAGGATCATCCGGTCCCCTTGAGACAATCGGAAGTGAATCGTATTCTGGGTACGGTGGACGAACTTCAGGAGGTAGGCGAGGAACTGAGTGTTCCTTACACCGTTGGAGAAACAGTGAAAGTTAGCGTGGGTCCTTTTAGCGGATTCAGTGGTCTCATTGAGGAAGTGAATGGCGAGAAACGCAAACTGAAAGTAATGGTCAAGATATTCGGTCGGAAAACCCCGCTCGAATTAGGCTTTACGGATGTGGAAAAGGAATAACGCATCTTGTTACGTGCCGTTATTTTATTCGTTAAATATTTATATAAAAATTTCAAACAAAAATGGCTAAAGAAGTTGCTGGACTAATCAAATTACAGATTAAAGGAGGCGCTGCAAATCCATCACCTCCCGTTGGACCTGCTCTGGGTTCTAAGGGTATTAATATCATGGAATTTTGCAAGCAATTCAACGCCAGAACCCAGGACAAGGCAGGTAAAATTTTGCCTGTAATCATTACCTACTACACAGATAAGTCTTTCGATTTCGTAATCAAGACTCCTCCTGTAGCTATTCAGTTACTTGAGGCTTGTAAGATTAAGAGTGGTTCTGCTGAGCCGAACCGTAAGAAAGTTGCTGAACTTACTTGGGATCAGATTCGTGCAATCGCTCAGGATAAATTGGTCGACTTGAACTGCTTTACTATCGAGTCTGCTATGACAATGGTAGCAGGAACAGCTAGAAGTATGGGTATCGCTGTAAAAGGTGACTTCCCGGGTAATAACTAATTAACTTCAATTAATAATGGGTAAACTGACAAAAAAACAAAAGTTGGCTGCAGAAAAAATTGAAGCAGGGAAAGCATACTCACTGAAAGAAGCTTCACAGTTGGTTAAGGATATTACTTATACCAAGTTTGATGCTTCATTAGATATTGACGTACGTTTAGGTGTAGACCCTCGTAAGGCTAACCAGATGGTAAGAGGTGTTGTATCTCTGCCTCATGGTACAGGTAAGCAGGTTCGCGTGCTTGTTCTGTGTACACCGGATGCTGAAGCTGCTGCAAAAGAAGCTGGTGCTGACTATGTTGGTCTTGAAGAATATATTGAAAAGATCAAAGGTGGATGGACTGATATTGATGTAATCATCACTATGCCGTCTATCATGGGTAAGATCGGTGCTCTGGGTCGTGTGCTCGGTCCTCGTGGATTGATGCCGAACCCGAAGAGTGGTACTGTGACTATGGATGTAGCTAAAGCTGTTAAGGAAGTTAAGCAGGGTAAAATTGACTTTAAGGTTGATAAGAGCGGTATCGTTCATACTTCAATCGGTAAGGTATCTTTTACTGCTGACCAGATCCGCGAAAATGCAAAAGAATTTATTGCTACCATCGTTAAACTGAAACCGACTACAGCCAAAGGTACCTATATTAAGAGTATTTATCTTTCAAGTACTATGAGTAAGGGTATTAAGATTGACCCGAAAACAGTAGACGAAATCTAATAATAAGGAGGAATCATGAGAAAGGAAGATAAAGGCGTTATTATAGGTCAGTTGACTGACACCATCAAACAATACGGTCATTTCTACATCATTGATACAACAGCTATGGATGCTGCTGCAACCAGTGACTTGCGTAGAAAATGTTTTAAGGCTGGTGTTAAACTGGTGGTTGTGAAGAATTCTTTGCTTCACAAGGCTTTGATGAGCTTGGATGTTGATTATTCACCGCTGTTTGATTCTTTGAAGGGTACAACAGCCGTAATGTTTAGCGAAGTCGCTAACGCTCCGGCTAAGCTGTTGAAAGAATACAAGGAAGGTGTTCCTGCATTGAAAGCTGCATACGCAGAAGAAGGCTTCTATGTAGGTGCTGATCAGCTTGAAGCTCTTGCAACAATCAAGAGCAAGAACGAAGTTATCGCAGATATCATTGCATTGCTGCAATCTCCTGCGAAGAACGTTATCTCTGCTCTGCAGTCTGGTGGAAACACCATTCACGGAGTTCTTCAGACATTGGCAGAACGCGCAGAATAATTCGTGCTGCTGTCTGAATGAAACAACAAACAACTTTAATATTATTCAATTAGTAACAAACAATTAAAATCATACAAAAATGGCAGATTTGAAAGCTTTTGCAGAACAATTAGTTAACTTGACAGTAAAAGAAGTTAATGAACTTGCAACTATCCTTAAAGAAGAATATGGTATTGAACCTGCTGCTGCAGCTGTAGCTGTTGCTGCTGGTCCTGCTGCAGGTGGTGCAGCTGCTGCTGAAGAAAAAACTTCATTCGATGTAGTTTTGAAGAGCGCAGGTGCTGCTAAATTGCAGGTTGTTAAAGCCGTTAAAGAAGCTTGTGGTCTTGGCTTGAAAGAAGCAAAAGACTTGGTTGACGGTGCTCCTAGCACAGTAAAAGAAGGTTTGGCTAAAGACGAAGCTGAATCTTTGAAGAAAACTTTGGAAGAAGCTGGAGCTGAAGTTGAACTTAAATAAGATTATCCTGTAAATCAGGTAGTTCGGTTAAGAATCCTCGTTTGTGAGGATTCTTAACCTTTTTGCGTCTATAGTAAATTGACTCTTTATAGGCGTTATTGATTGTCCGACTATCAACTTTCAACTAAATATCATACAGATGTCTTCAAATACTGAAAACCAACGAATTAGCTTTGCTTCCGTTAAGAATCCGATGAAGTATCCGGATTTTCTGGAAGTACAATTGAAGTCATTTCAAGACTTTTTACAGTTAGATACCCCGCCCGAAAAACGAAAGAACGATGGATTGTATAAGGTGTTTGCCGAGAATTTCCCGATTGCAGATACCCGCAATAATTTCGTGCTCGAGTTCCTTGATTACTATATCGATCCGCCTCACTATACCATTGATGATTGTCTGGAACGCGGATTGACTTATAGTGTTCCCTTGAAAGCTAAATTGAAGCTTTATTGTACAGACCCCGATCACGAGGATTTTGATACGGTGATTCAGGACGTGTTCTTGGGCCCTATCCCTTATATGACTCCGAAGGGTACTTTCGTTATCAACGGTGCTGAACGCGTTGTCGTTTCTCAGTTGCACCGTTCTCCGGGTGTATTCTTTGGACAAAGTATTCATGCCAATGGTACTAAGCTGTATTCAGCCCGTATCATCCCATTCAAAGGTTCATGGATCGAATTCGCTACGGATATCAATAATGTGATGTATGCATACATTGACCGTAAGAAGAAATTGCCTGTGACTACTTTGTTGAGAGCTGTCGGTTTTGAAAATGATAAGGACATCCTTGAAATCTTTAATCTGGCTGAAGACGTAAAAGTCAATAAGGCAAACCTGAAAAAGATTATCGGCCGCAAATTGGCTGCACGTGTCCTGAAGACCTGGACAGAAGACTTCGTAGATGAAGACACTGGTGAAGTTGTTTCTATCGAACGTAACGAGGTAATTATCGATCGTGAAACTGTGATCGAACCTGAACATATCGATATGATTATCGAATCAGGAGTACAAAATATCCTCGTTCATAACGAAGAAGCAAATGCTTCGGATTATTCTATTATATTCAATACTTTACAGAAGGACCCGAGCAACTCAGAGAAAGAAGCCGTACTTTATATTTATCGCCAGTTGCGTAATGCAGATCCTGCCGATGATGTAAGTGCCCGTGAGGTGATCAACAACCTGTTCTTCTCTGAAAAACGTTACGATTTGGGTGATGTAGGTCGTTATCGTATCAACAAAAAGTTGAATCTCGATACACCGATGGATGTCAGAGTATTGACGAAACAAGATATTATTGAAATCATCAAATATCTGATCGAGCTGATCAACTCGAAAGCAGATGTAGATGATATCGACCACTTGAGCAACCGTCGTGTGCGTACGGTAGGTGAACAGCTTTCCAACCAGTTCGCCATCGGTCTGGCCCGTATGTCACGTACGATTCGTGAACGTATGAACGTACGCGATAACGAAGTGTTTACTCCGATTGATCTGATCAATGCGAAGACTATTTCTTCCGTAATCAATTCATTCTTCGGTACCAATGCTTTGTCTCAGTTTATGGACCAGACAAACCCGTTGGCTGAAATTACGCATAAGCGCCGTTTGTCTGCATTGGGACCTGGTGGTTTGTCTCGTGATCGTGCCGGATTTGAGGTACGAGACGTTCACTATACGCACTATGGTCGTCTGTGTCCGATTGAAACACCTGAAGGTCCGAATATCGGTTTGATTTCTTCCTTGTGCGTTTATGCTAAGATCAATGATCTCGGCTTTATCGTAACCCCGTACCGCAAGGTAAAGGATAGTGTTGTTGATTTGTCGCCGGAAGGTATCGAATACCTGTCTGCCGAAGAAGAGGAAGACAAGATTATCGCTCAGGGTAACGCGCCGCTGAATGATGACGGTACTTTTGTACGTGATAAGGTAAAGGCACGTCGTGACGCGGATTATCCGGTAGTCTCTCCGGATCAGGTGGAACTGATGGATGTGTCTCCGCAGCAGATTGCTTCTATCGCCGCTTCATTGATTCCGTTCCTGGAACACGATGATGCCAACCGTGCATTGATGGGTTCTAACATGATGCGCCAGGCAGTTCCTTTGTTGAGAACAGAAGCTCCGATTGTAGGTACCGGTATCGAGAAACAGTTGTGTGAAGATTCTCGTACGCAGATTGCGGCTGAGGGTGACGGTGTGGTAGACTTTGTTGACGCTACTACAATCCGTATCCTGTACGACCGTACGGAAGACGAAGAATTCGTAAGCTTTGAACCCGCTTTGAAGGAATACCGCATACCGAAATTCCGGAAAACTAACCAGAGTATGACCATTGACCTTCGTCCTATCTGCAATAAAGGTCAGCGTGTGAAGAAAGGTGATATTCTGACTGAAGGTTATTCTACCGCAAACGGTGAACTGGCATTGGGTAAGAACCTGCTGGTAGCATACATGCCGTGGAAGGGATATAACTATGAGGATGCTATTGTACTGAATGAACGTGTCGTACGTGAAGACCTTCTGACATCTGTGCATGTGGATGAATATATTCTGGAGGTACGTGAGACCAAACGTGGTATGGAAGAACTTACTTCTGACATTCCAAATGTGAGTGAAGAAGCTACCAAGGATCTGGATGAAAACGGTATTGTTCGTGTAGGTGCCCGTATCGAACCGGGTGATATCCTGATTGGTAAAATTACTCCAAAGGGCGAGTCGGATCCTTCGCCGGAAGAAAAACTGTTGCGTGCCATCTTTGGTGATAAGGCCGGTGATGTGAAAGATGCTTCTCTGAAGGCTTCTCCTTCTCTGAGAGGTGTCGTTATCGGTAAGAAGCTTTATTCACGTGTTATCAAGACCCGTAGCGAGAAAAATGCCGATAAGGCTATTCTGCCGAAGCTGAATGAGGAATTCGAAGAAAAGGCAGCTGCTTTGAAAGAGGTGATGCTTGACAAGCTGATGGTGCTGGTAGCCGATAAGGTTTCACAGGGAGTGAAAGATTATCTGGGTACGGAAGTTGTTCCAAAAGGTGCAAAATTCAATCGTTATGATCTGGCTTCACTGGATTATACCATCATTCAGTTGAGCAAGTGGACGGCTGATGCGCACAAGAATGATATGATTCGTGATTTGATCATGAATTATCTGAAGAAATACAAGGAACTTGACGCTGAACTGAAGCGTAAGAAGTTTGCATTGACAATCGGTGATGAACTTCCTTCTGGTATTATTCAGATGGCAAAAGTTTACGTTGCGAAGAAGCGTAAGATCGGTGTAGGAGATAAGATGGCCGGTCGTCACGGTAATAAGGGTATTGTGTCACGTATCGTTCGTCAGGAGGATATGCCGTTCCTGGCTGATGGTACTCCGGTAGATATTGTACTGAATCCGTTGGGTGTGCCTTCTCGTATGAATATCGGTCAGATTTTCGAAGCTGTATTGGGTCGTGCCGGAAAGGAACTGGGAGTGAAGTTTGCTACTCCGATTTTTGATGGTGCTACCATGGATGACCTGGACAAGTGGACTGACAAGGCAGGTCTGCCGCGTTACTGTAAGACGATCGTGTACGATGGTGGAACAGGTGAACAATTTGACCAGCCGGCTACTGTAGGTGTTACATACATGCTGAAGCTGGGTCACATGGTTGAAGACAAGATGCACGCACGTTCTATCGGTCCGTACTCACTGATTACTCAGCAGCCGCTTGGTGGTAAGGCACAGTTTGGTGGTCAGCGTTTCGGAGAAATGGAGGTTTGGGCAATCGAAGCGTTCGGTGCTGCTCATGTACTTCAGGAAATTCTGACAATTAAGTCTGATGACGTCGTTGGACGTTCGAAAGCGTACGAAGCTATTGTCAAGGGTGAACCGATGCCGACACCGGGAATTCCGGAATCTCTGAATGTATTGTTGCACGAGTTGAGAGGTCTCTGCTTGAGCATTACATTGGAATAACATAATTTTTGGTACAGGCGGACAAGCCGCCTGTACCAACAGTCAACATCAACCATTATATATCAAATATAAAGTATGGCTTTTAGAAAAGATACTAAGATAAAGAGTAATTTCTCGAAGATTACGATCGGTCTGGCATCACCTGAAGAGATTCTGGAGAATTCTTATGGTGAAGTGCTGAAACCGGAAACCATCAACTACCGTACTTATAAACCTGAACGTGACGGTTTGTTCTGTGAGCGTATCTTCGGACCGGTAAAAGACTACGAGTGCCATTGTGGTAAATACAAACGCATCCGTTATAAAGGCATTGTATGTGACCGATGCGGTGTGGAAGTAACTGAAAAGAAGGTTCGCCGTGAACGTAGCGGACATATTCAGCTGGTAGTACCGGTAGCGCATATCTGGTATTTCCGTTCTTTGCCGAACAAGATTGGTTACCTGCTGGGCTTGCCGACAAAGAAGCTTGATGCAATTATTTATTATGAACGTTATGTAGTCATCCAGCCGGGTGTAAAGGCTGAAGATGGCTTGAAGAAATATGACCTGTTGTCGGAAGAAGAATACCTGGAGGCACTGGATTCACTGCCTAAGGACAACCAGTTCCTGGAAGATTCTGATCCGAACAAGTTTATCGCAAAAATGGGTGCGGAAGCTATTTATGACCTGCTGGTTGGCTTGGATCTGGATGCCTTGTCATACGAACTGCGTCATAAGGCAAACAGTGATTCATCGCAGCAGCGTAAGAACGAGGCGTTGAAACGTCTGCAGGTCGTTGAATCGTTCCGTGCTTCCAGAGGGCGTAACAAACCGGAATGGATGATTGTACGTATCGTACCGGTTATTCCTCCTGAATTACGTCCGTTGGTTCCATTGGATGGTGGACGTTTTGCTACATCTGACCTGAACGATCTTTATCGTCGTGTGATTATCCGCAACAATCGTCTGAAACGTCTGATTGAAATCAAGGCTCCTGAAGTGATCTTGCGTAATGAAAAACGTATGTTGCAGGAAGCTGTCGATTCCTTGTTCGATAATTCACGTAAATCGAGCGCTGTCAAGACAGACGCCAACCGTCCGTTGAAGTCTCTTTCTGATAGCTTGAAAGGTAAACAGGGACGTTTCCGTCAGAATTTGCTGGGTAAACGTGTTGACTATTCTGCACGTTCGGTTATTGTTGTAGGTCCTGAGCTGAAGATGGGTGAATGTGGTATTCCGAAACTGATGGCTGCCGAACTTTACAAGCCGTTTATCATCCGTAAGCTGATAGAACGTGGTATTGTAAAGACTGTCAAGTCTGCCAAGAAGATTGTAGACCGCAAGGAACCCGTAATTTGGGATATTCTGGAACATGTAATGAAGGGACATCCGGTATTGCTGAACCGTGCGCCGACTCTGCACCGTCTGGGTATTCAGGCGTTCCAGCCGAAGATGATCGAAGGAAAAGCTATTCAGTTGCACCCGTTGGCATGTACTGCATTTAATGCCGACTTCGACGGTGACCAGATGGCGGTACACTTGCCATTGAGCAATGAAGCCGTACTTGAGGCTCAAATGCTGATGTTGCAGTCACATAACATTCTGAATCCGGCTAACGGTGCACCTATTACCGTGCCTGCGCAGGATATGGTATTGGGATTGTATTACATTACCAAACTTCGTAAGGGAGCCAAGGGTGAAGGCCTGATTTTCTACGGACCGGAAGAAGCGCTTATCGCATACAATGAAGGTAAGGTAGATATTCATGCCATCATCAGTGTCCTGACAAATGACCTTGATGAAAACGGAAACATCGTTAAGAAGATGATCAAGGAAACATCTGTGGGTCGTATCATCGTCAATGAACTGGTTCCGGATGAATGTGGATATCTGAATACCATTATCTCTAAGAAATCTTTGCGTGATATCATCAGTGATGTTATCAAGACTGTCGGAGTAGCCCGTGCCTGCGAATTCCTGGATGGAATCAAGAACCTGGGTTACAAGAAAGCATTCGAAGGTGGTCTGTCATTCAACTTGGGTGACATCATTATCCCGAAAGAAAAGGAAGAGCTGGTAAAACGTGGTAACGAGGAGATTGAACAGATCATGATGAACTATAACATGGGTTTCATCACCGACAACGAACGTTATAACCAGGTAATTGATACTTGGACCCACGTCAACAGTGACTTGTCTGACATCTTGTATAAGACAATTAAGAACGACGATCAGGGATTCAACTCAGTATTCATGATGCTGGATTCCGGAGCCCGTGGTTCTAAGGAGCAGATCCGTCAGTTGTCTGGTATGCGTGGTTTGATGGCGAAGCCGCAGAAAGCCGGTGCGGAAGGAGCACAGATCATTGAGAACCCGATCCTTTCTAACTTTAAGGAAGGTTTGTCAGTGTTGGAGTACTTTATTTCTACTCACGGTGCCCGTAAGGGTCTGGCCGATACCGCCTTGAAGACAGCCGATGCCGGATATCTGACTCGTCGTCTGGTCGATGTGTCTCACGATGTGATTATTAATGAAGAAGACTGCGGTACGCTGCGTGGACTTGTCTGCACAGCTTTGAAGAATAACGATGAAGTCATCGCAACTTTGTACGAACGTATTCTGGGCCGTGTGTCTGTACACGATATTATTCACCCTACTACAGGTAAACTGATTGTTGCTTCCGGTGAGGAAATAACAGAAGCTATTGCGGAAGAGATCGAAAAATCTCCGATTGAAAGCGTAGAAATCCGTTCAGTATTGACTTGTGAATCCAAGAAGGGGGTATGTGCCAAATGTTACGGACGTAACCTGGCAACAAGTCGCATGGTTCAGAAAGGTGAAGCTGTCGGCGTAATTGCTGCCCAGTCTATCGGTGAACCGGGTACTCAGTTGACTCTGCGTACATTCCACGCCGGAGGTATTGCTGGTAACATGGCTGCCAATGCAAGTATTGTTGCCAAGAATGATGCTCGTCTGGAATTCGAAGAATTGCGTACCGTAGATGCGGTTGAAGAGACAGGCGAACCGGTTAAGATTGTAGTAGGACGTCTGGCTGAAGTCCGTTTTGTGGATGTAAACACAGGTATTATCCTGTCTACTCACAACGTTCCTTATGGTTCTAAGTTGTATGCTTCTGATGGTGATGTTGTTGAAAAGGGTAAACTGATTGCCAAGTGGGATCCGTTCAATGCCGTTATCGTAACCGAAGCAGCCGGTAAGATTGATTTCGAATCAGTGATTGAAAACGTTACTTATAAGGTGGAATCAGATGAAGCAACCGGTTTACGTGAAATCATCATTACGGAATCCAAGGATAAGAACAAGATTCCGTCACTTCATATTGTAGACGAGAACGGTGGTATTATCCGTACATATAACCTTCCGGTAGGAGGTCACGTAGTAGTGGAAGACAAACAGACCGTGAAGGCTGGTGATATTTTGGTTAAGATTCCGCGTGCCGTTGGTAAGGCGGGCGATATCACCGGTGGTCTTCCTCGTGTTACCGAGCTGTTCGAAGCGCGTAATCCGTCTAACCCGGCAGTTGTATCGGAAATTGACGGTGAAGTAACCATGGGTAAGATCAAGCGTGGTAACCGTGAGATCATTGTTACCTCTAAGACCGGTGATGTGAAGAAGTATCTGGTTGCTTTGTCCAAGCAGATACTGGTACAGGAAAACGACTATGTACGTGCCGGTACTCCGTTGTCTGACGGTGCCATTACTCCTGCCGACATTCTGGCCATCAAGGGACCTACGGCTGTACAGGAATACATCGTTAATGAAATCCAGGACGTATATCGTCTGCAGGGTGTGAAGATTAACGATAAGCACTTCGAAATCATCGTACGCCAGATGATGCGTAAGGTTCAGATTGATGAGCCGGGCGATACCCGATTCCTGGAACAGCAGGTGGTAGATCGTCTGGAGTTCAACGAAGAAAACGACCGTATCTGGGGTAAGAAAGTAGTTGTCGATGCAGGAGATTCTCAGAACCTCCAGCCGGGTCAGATTGTAACAGCCCGCAAGTTGCGTGATGAAAACAGTATGCTGAAACGTCGTGATATGAAACTGGTGGAAGTACGTGATGCCGTTCCTGCTACTTCTACACAGATTCTGCAGGGTATCACCCGTGCTGCTTTGCAGACTTCCAGCTTCATGTCGGCTGCTTCTTTCCAGGAAACAACGAAAGTCCTCAATGAAGCCGCTATTAACGGAAAAGTAGACCGTCTGGAAGGTATGAAGGAAAATGTGATTTGTGGTCACCTGATTCCTGCCGGTACCGGACAGCGCGAGTTCGAAAAGATTGTAGTAGGCTCAAAGGAAGAATATGATCGCATTCTGGCCAATAAGAAGAATGTATTAGATTATAGTGAAGTAGAATAAGCCTTTTAGGTTAATGATAGGTTGCCTTCATCTGTTTTTCTTGGTGTATCTCCGGGAAAACGGGATGGAGGCAACTTCTTTTTTAGGGGTATCAGAAGAAATACAGACACTTTTTGGGGAATCTATTCGGTAGATTCATTTTTTTCTTTACTTTTGCCTTCACATTATAAAATAACGTGTATTCATTCAAAATTTAAAATTATCATGGAAAACGAAAACAACAATAATCAGCTTCAGATTGAGCTGAAAGACGAAGTGGCTCAGGGTACATACGCAAATTTGGCCATTATTACTCATTCTACTTCAGAATTTATTATCGATTTCGTACGTATTATGCCGGGATTGCCAAAGGCTGGTGTACAGTCTCGTATTGTAATGACACCGGAACATGCAAAGCGTTTGATGTATGCTTTGCAAGATAACGTAAGCCGTTATGAGCAGGCAATGGGTACAATCCGTATGCCGGAAGAGATGCAGCAGCAGAATGGTAACAAAACATTTGTTCCTCCATTGAGCGATTTCAAGGGTGAAGCATAATTGTTGAAATCATACAAGAGAAATGTCCCGGTGGAAAGACTGTGTTCCGTCGGGACATTTTTGTTTGTAATCCTGTTAACTGGCGGGATATAATGGGTACTGGACAGAATTTATGGCTTGTTTTCACATCGCATGCTTTCGAATTGAAATACGAAAGACAACAAAAAGGGCCTTTCCTTGAATTTTTCTGAAAACAATTTTTTTTATTGTACAAACAATTTGTTTATTAAAAAGTTATTTGTAATTTTGCAGCCCGAAAAGTATATTTTCGATTTAGGATTGGAAAAACAATAAACAATATATAATAATAAATTAAAAATCAAACAAAATGCCTACTATTCAACAGTTAGTAAGAAAGGGAAGAACGGTTTTGGTTGAGAAAAGTAAATCTCCGGCGCTGGATTCATGTCCTCAGAGACGTGGCGTATGCGTTCGTGTTTACACTACAACTCCGAAAAAACCGAACTCAGCAATGCGTAAAGTTGCTCGTGTGCGTCTGACAAACTCTAAGGAAGTGAACTCATATATTCCGGGAGAAGGACACAACTTGCAGGAACACTCTATCGTATTGGTTCGTGGTGGTCGTGTAAAGGACCTTCCGGGTGTACGTTATCACATTGTTCGTGGTACATTGGATACAGCTGGTGTTGCTGGTCGTACACAGAGACGTTCTAAATACGGTGCTAAACGCCCGAAACCAGGACAGGCCGCTCCTGCAGGAAAAGGTAAGAAATAATCTTGGCTGAGTACAATCCTTAGATTAAAAGACTTTTATTAATTCGTTTTGGTTTGTTGGAAAAAGCTTAAAGGTTGAGTAAATACCTCAGAGGAGGTGTTGAAGAAGACAAAGATGCAGCCCCAAACTAAACATTATTATCAAACAAAATGAGAAAAGCAAAACCAAAAAAACGTGTGATCCTTCCGGATCCAGTATTCAACGATCAGAAGGTTTCTAAATTTGTTAACCATCTGATGTACGATGGAAAGAAGAATACTTCTTATGAAATCTTCTATAACGCGCTGAAAACAGTTGAAACCAAATTACCAGGTGAAGAAAAATCAGCTTTGGATGTTTGGAAGAAAGCCTTAGAAAATGTAACTCCGCAGCTGGAAGTGAAATCTCGCCGTATCGGTGGTGCTACATTCCAGGTTCCTACTGAAATCCGTCCGGACCGTAAAGAGTCAATTTCAATGAAAAACTTGATTGCTTTCGCCCGTAAACGTGGTGGTAAGTCAATGGCCGATAAACTGGCTGCTGAAATTCTTGATGCATACAACGAGCAGGGTGGTGCTTTCAAACGTAAGGAAGATATGCACCGTATGGCAGAAGCTAACCGTGCTTTCGCTCACTTCAGATTCTAATCAAGTATAATTAATTAAGAAGGAATTAAAATGGCTAAACATGATTTGCATTTGACTCGTAACATCGGTATCATGGCTCACATCGATGCTGGTAAAACCACTACTTCAGAACGTATTCTGTATTATACTGGTTTAACTCACAAAATCGGTGAAGTTCATGATGGTGCTGCTACGATGGACTGGATGGAACAGGAGCAGGAACGTGGTATTACTATTACCTCTGCTGCTACAACCACTTATTGGAACTATGCAGGCCACAAGTATAAAATCAACTTGATTGATACTCCGGGACACGTGGACTTTACAGCTGAGGTAGAACGTTCACTGCGTGTATTGGATGGCGCTGTTGCTACATATTGTGCTGTGGGTGGTGTAGAACCTCAGTCTGAAACTGTATGGCGTCAGGCTGATAAATACAATGTTCCGCGTATCGGTTATGTAAACAAAATGGACCGTTCTGGTGCAGACTTCTTCGAAGTAGTACGTCAGATGAAGGACGTTTTGGGAGCTAATCCGTGTCCGGTTGTTATTCCTATCGGTGCTGAAGAAAACTTCAAGGGACTGGTTGACTTGATTAAGATGAAAGCTATTTACTGGCATGATGAGACCATGGGTGCTGACTATGAGATCGATGATATCCCTGCAAACCTGGTTGATGAAGCACAGGAATGGCGTGATAAGATGTTGGAGAAAGTCGCTGAGTTCGATGAAGCTCTGATGGAGAAATATTTTGAAGATCCTTCAACTATTACCGACGAAGAAATTCTGCGTGCATTGCGTGCTGGAACCCTGAAAATGGAAATCGTTCCGATGCTGTGTGGCTCTTCATTCAAAAACAAAGGTGTACAGACATTGCTGGATTATGTATGTGCATTCTTGCCATCTCCGCTGGATACTCCGAATATTGTAGGTACAAACCCGACTACAGGTGCTGAAGAAGATCGTAAGCCGGATGAAGATGAAAAGACTGCAGCTTTGGCATTTAAGATTGCAACTGACCCGTATGTAGGTCGTTTGACATTCTTCCGTGTATATTCCGGTAAGGTTGAATCCGGTTCATATATCTTTAATTCTCGTTCTGGTAAAAAAGAACGTGTTTCTCGTCTGTTCCAGATGCATTCTAACAAGCAGAATCCTGTAGAAGTGATCAGTGCAGGTGATATCGGTGCCGGTGTAGGTTTCAAGGATATCCGTACAGGTGATACGCTGTGTGATGAAACAGCTCCGATTGTTCTTGAATCAATGGATTTCCCGGAACCGGTTATTGGTATCGCTGTAGAGCCTAAGACTCAGAAAGACTTGGATAAGCTGTCTAACGGTTTGGCTAAGTTGGCTGAAGAAGACCCGACATTTACTGTTAAGACTGACGAACAGACTGGTCAGACAGTTATTTCAGGTATGGGTGAGCTTCACTTGGATATCATTATCGATCGTTTGAAACGTGAATTCAAGGTAGAATGTAATCAGGGTCGTCCTCAGGTGAACTACAAGGAAGCCATTACGAAGACTGTTGAATTACGTGAAGTTTACAAGAAACAGTCTGGTGGTCGTGGTAAATTTGCAGATATCATAGTTTCTGTAGGTCCGGTTGACGAAGACTGGAAGCAGGGTGGTCTGCAGTTCATCGATGAAGTTAAGGGTGGTAACGTGCCTAAGGAATTTATTCCTTCTGTTCAGAAAGGTTTCCAGACTGCAATGAAGAATGGTGTATTGGCAGGATTCCCTCTTGATTCTTTGAAGGTTGTTTTGAAAGATGGTTCATTCCATCCGGTAGACTCAGACCAGTTGTCATTTGAAATCTGTGCGATCCAGGCTTATAAGAATGCTTGTGTAAAAGCAGGTCCGGTATTGATGGAGCCTATCATGAAGTTGGAAGTTGTTACTCCGGAAGAAAACATGGGTGATGTAATCGGTGACTTGAACAAGCGTCGTGGCCAGGTTGAAGGTATGGAAACAAGCCGTTCCGGTGCCCGTATTGTAAAGGCAATGGTTCCGCTGGCAGAAATGTTCGGTTACGTAACAGCTTTGCGTACCATTACTTCAGGTCGTGCAACTTCATCTATGTCATACGATCACCACGCTCAGGTATCTTCTTCTATCGCCAAGACTGTATTGGAAGAAGTTAAAGGCCGTGTTGATTTGGTATAATACATTTGAAATTAAAATAAAAAGAGCTTGAAGTCGATGGGGACAAGCGAATGACTCTTTGTCCCCATGCTTCGGCTATTATCAACTAAAAAACATAATAATTAAATGAGTCAGAAAATCAGAATTAAACTGAAATCTTACGATCACAACTTGGTAGACAAGTCAGCAGAAAAGATTGTAAGAACTGTGAAGGCTACAGGCGCTATCGTGAGCGGTCCGATTCCATTGCCAACTCACAAGCGTATTTTCACTGTGAACCGTTCAACTTTTGTAAACAAGAAGTCTCGTGAACAGTTCGAGTTGTCTTCTTACAAGCGTTTGATTGACATCTACAGCTCAACTGCTAAGACAGTGGATGCGTTGATGAAATTGGAATTGCCGAGTGGAGTAGAAGTAGAAATTAAAGTTTAATGAATTTAAAAATTAACTGAAATGCCAGGATTATTAGGAAAGAAAATCGGAATGACATCCGTTTTCAGTGCTGATGGTAAGAATGTACCATGCACTGTTATCGAAGCTGGTCCTTGTGTAGTTACTCAGATCAAGAGTGTAGAAAAGGATGGTTATGCTGCAGTTCAGGTAGGTTTCCAGGACAAAAAGGAAAAGCATACTACCAAACCGTTGATGGGACACTTTAAAAAGGCTGGAGTAACTCCAAAGAGACACTTGGCCGAGTTCAAAGATTTCTCAGAAGAATTGAATTTAGGTGACACAATCACTGTAGAATTGTTCAACGACGCTGCATACGTAGACGTTATCGGTACTTCAAAAGGAAAAGGTTTCCAGGGTGTAGTAAAACGTCATGGATTTGGTGGTGTAGGTCAGACTACTCACGGTCAGCACAACCGTGCCCGTAAGCCGGGTTCTATCGGTGCTTGTTCTTATCCGGCCAAAGTATTCAAAGGAATGCGCATGGGCGGCCAGATGGGTGGTGACAGAGTAACTACTCATAACTTACAGGTATTAAAGGTGATTCCTGAACACAACCTGCTTTTGATTAAGGGTTCTGTTCCGGGTTACAAAGGTTCAATCGTAATAATTGAGAAATAATGGAAGTTAACGTATTAAATATTAAAGGTGAAGATACTGGAAGAAAAGTTTCTTTGAATGAAGCTATCTTCGGAATCACGCCAAATGATCACGCTATCTATCTGGCTGTAAAACAGTTTATGGCTAATCAGCGCCAGGGAACTCACAAGTCTAAAGAAAGAAGCGAAATCAGTGGTTCTACTCGTAAATTAGGCCGCCAGAAAGGTGGAGGTGGTGCACGTCGTGGTGACATCAATTCTCCGTTGTTGGTAGGTGGTGCTCGTGTTTTCGGTCCGAAACCGCGTGACTATTGGTTCAAACTGAACAAGAAAGTAAAAGCTTTGGCACGTAAGTCTGCTTTGTCTTACAAGGCTCAGGCTAACAGCATCGTAGTAGTAGAAGACTTCTCTTTTGAGGCTCCTAAGACTAAAGATTTTGTAAATGTTGTGAATAATCTTAAAGTAGCTGGTAAAAAGCTGCTTATGGTTTTGCCGGAAGCAAATAAAAACGTATATTTGTCTGCTCGTAACTTAGAGCGTGCAAATGTTACTATTGCTTCTGCGCTGAATACATACGCTGTATTGAACGCAGAAACTCTTGTTGTTACAGAGAACGCATTGAAAGCTATCGAGGAAACCTTGGTTAAATAATTAAAGGAGGCTGAAGTAATATGGGAATCATCATTAAACCGTTAGTTACCGAAAAGATGACAGGGATCTCTGAAAAATCAAACCGTTTCGGATTCGTTGTTCGTCCTAATGCTAACAAATTAGAAATTAAGAGTGAAATCGAAGCTTTGTATAATGTGACTGTTCTTGACGTGAATACCATTCGTTACGCAGGCAAGAACAAGAGCCGTTATACTAAATCAGGCCTGATCAATGGTCGTAAGAATGCATACAAGAAAGCAATCGTGACATTGAAAGAAGGCGATACTATTGATTTTTATAGCAATATTTAAATAGAAGATGGCAGTACGTAAATTTAAGCCCACAACACCGGGGCAGAGACACAAAATTATTGGTACTTTTGAGGAAATTACTGCATCGGTACCAGAAAAATCTCTTGTATATGGAAAGCGTTCTACAGGTGGTCGTAACCATGTAGGTAAAATGACAATGCGCTATATTGGCGGTGGTCATAAGAGAAAATTCCGTATTATTGATTTCAAGAGAAATAAAGACGGTGTTCCAGCAGTTGTTAAGACAATTGAATACGATCCGAATCGTTCGGCTCGTATCGCTCTGTTGTTTTATGCTGATGGTGAAAAAAGATATATCATTGCTCCTAATGGACTGCAGGTAGGTAGCACATTGATGTCTGGAGCGAATGCGGCGCCTGAGATTGGTAACGCACTTCCGCTTGAGAACATCCCGGTCGGTACTGTAATTCACAACATTGAATTACGTCCGGGTCAGGGTGCTGCTTTGGTTAGATCGGCTGGTAACTTTGCTCAGTTGACTTCTCGCGAAGGTAAATATTGTGTTATCAAATTGCCTTCAGGTGAAGTAAGACAGATCTTAAGTGCTTGTAAAGCTACTATCGGTAGCGTTGGTAACTCAGATCACGCACTGGAAGCATCAGGTAAGGCAGGTCGCTCTCGCTGGTTAGGACGTCGTCCTCACAACCGTGGTGTCGTTATGAACCCTGTTGATCACCCGATGGGTGGTGGTGAAGGTCGTCAGTCTGGTGGACACCCGAGATCACGTACCGGTTTGTATGCTAAGGGCTTGAAGACAAGAGCACCTAAGAAACAGTCTTCTAAATATATAATTGAGAGAAGAAAGTAATAACTGATTAATTGAGTAAATTATGAGTCGTTCATTA
>ENA-ORSF01000088-ORSF01000088.1-human-gut-metagenome-genome-assembly--contig:-NODE-88-length-44879-cov-5.89022_pt1 | contig 44879 bp, 30 predicted proteins | sample MGYA00242188_ERZ509155 | MGnify/ENA primary metagenome ERZ509155 (study PRJEB26280, sample SAMEA2338656) | human gut metagenome | biome: human gut; feature: human-associated habitat; material: faeces...
ATAGAATAGTTAATTTAAAACAAATATTATCCAATTATTTGGATAGCAACATAGAGGATATACTAGCAGGAAAGTCACAATAAACAATAGGATATAAATCTTACCGAACATCCAGGCAATATCTTTGGGAGTAGCGCCGTTAATTTTGCGGATGGCCACTTCTTTCAGGCGGGCTACCGTATCCATAGATATGGCAGACAAGATACTGAGTATCACCAGCAGCAAACTAACGATTGCCAATACCAACATAGCAACATGCGTTGTTTGGATAATGTTTAAACCCTCGTCGGACTCGTCCAGTTTCATCAGACCGAGGGGTAATGTAGACGGTACGAATTCACGGCATAAATTATCCAGTTTTTTCATGAAAGAAGACATGTCTGTTGCTGCGGTTACCTTTATGTAATAGCGTTGGGCATGACTACTGGGCATGAAGACAGAGCCGACGTACTTTTCACTCTCCACTTCATTGAACAATGCCTGGTAAACGCCTGCTATCCGATAATCTTTCCCCTCCAAACGGACTGTTCCTGTATTTCCGTCGGCATCCAACAGCCGTTTGAAGGCTTCGCTTACATAAATCTCGTCCGAAGCATCATCAGGGACCACCTTTCCCTGCATCGGTATATGGAAGAACCGGAAGTAACGGGGACTTCCGCTAGATATGACAATGGGGGCAGTACTATTATCTTTACGTTCGTAACGAGTGTAGACATGGAAATTAGTCGGATTGGAGATATCATAACTGATTATATCTTCCACTTCAGACATCTTGCGTACCTCTGCCAGGATAGGTTGCACGTTTTTCTCCAGGTATTGAGTCTTCAGCGGAAGTACCACAATACGTTCCTGTTCTCCATCGGGCAAAGGGTTGTACATCTTGTCGAACAGCAATTCGTGTGACACCAGCCAGGTCAGGGCGACACCACCCGCAAAGAACATGGAGATGACCAGCTGCAGACCGATCATCGCATTGCGGAACGTGTGTTTCTTGCGGCTCTGCTGAAGGAAGGCATACAGTGACACCTGGCGTAGCTTGCGCAGCGGGAAGCTGACAATGAGCAGGCAGACCGCCACGATTACCAGATAAACCTTCAGTTGGGTCAGATAGACATCCTGCAAACGGATATCGGGCACTTCATCCATGGGCAGAAGGCTGTATGCCAGCCCGAATGTCCATTCCGTCAGCAGGAACGAAAGAAGCAGGGCGGCCGTCATCATCAGGATGACTTCCGACGCAAGCAGGCCATACAGGCCTTTGGTATCGGAACCCAGACACTTGCGCAAGGCCAGTTCGCGCTGGCGGTTGAAGAACATCTGGATGGTGAACTTCAGGAAGTTGATCAGTCCCGACACCAGGATGAGGGAGACGACCAGCAGAAACAACAGCTTGGCAAGCAGGGTCTGTCTGTGCTGGCTGCTCTCCGACTCGACTTGAAACTTTATCGGTTTGCCTTGCGAATCGGGCCAGGCAATCTTTTCCAATAAGGACCGGAAGCTGTTCAGGTCCATCTTTTCGGGGCGGTAGCAACTGGCGTACAGGATGTGGTTGTCTGACGGCTTCGTTACAGGAAAGTAGCAGTCGGGAACCGTATTCGGATCTTTCCCCGTGGCCACACCTGCTACCTTGAACAATTGGCCCGACTGGTCGTTGACGACGCGCAAGGTCATTCCTACCGGATTGGTGTCACCAAAAACTTTCCGGGCAAAGGCTTCGGACAGCACGACGTCCGTAGGCCCGAATTCATCCGTTGTCCCCGTTACCGAAATGTCGTTGTAAGTATAGTAATAGGCATCGGCATTGCGATAACGGACTAGGAAAGGGCGCTCCTGCCCGTCTTGGTCGAAGAATACCACTTCCCGGGTATACAATCCTTTGGAATAGGCTGTCACAGCCTCTATACCCGCATGACGGAGCTCTTCCTCCATACGTGTAATTTCATTGGAAGAAAAGGCCCGGTTGTTTACCAGTGAAAGGTTTAACCGGCGGTCGTAGTGGGGACGATGGTCGGTGGGGGCTACCGTCTCCACAAACTGATAGGTATAACTGAAACAAACGATACCTATAGACAGACAAAGTGCCGAAATCAGACTTTGAAACTTGTATTTCAACAAGTTCCGCCAAGCTATTTTCAAGTAATGTGTAATCATATATTTCATTTTAGTTGACCAGGTTTCAGGTACCAGTTGACCAGCCCCCCGTTTTTAACTTTTAATTATTAATTTTTAATTGATCAAGTTCTACTCCCTCTTGATTACTTCTGCCGGATTCTCATTTGCTGCCCGCCATACGCTTCGCCCGATACTTGCCATGACCATGGCAGCCATCAGCAGAAATACGGAGAGGAAGGGCAGCACGTCCATTTCCATCTGACGGGTGTAAGTCTCCATCCAGTATTTCACGATGGCATAGACTACTGGGAAGGCCAGCAGAGCCGCTACGCCCAGGATGGCCAAGTATTCGCGAAAGAACATGGAAAGCACATTCCTTGCCGTAGCACCGTTCACTTTGCGGATAGCTATCTCCTTGCGGCGCTGTTCGCAGGTAAGGGTAATGAGGGAGTAGATACCGAAGACGGCTACCAGTCCGCACACCAAGGATGCAAACGTCAGCAGGTGGGAAAGCATTTGCTCCGAATGCAGGAATTCGTTATAGGACTCTTTTTCATTGTAGAGCTGCATCTCTTATCCGGGTGCCTCTTTGCGGCACAGGTCTTCAATGAGGGCGCGGCACTCGTCCCATGTTCCTGCCTTATATTTGAAGAGAATGCCGGTCGTACGTTCCATGATGGCCATTTCTTCACCGAAGATGAAACCGGTGGCAGGCATCGGCTCCGTAGGCGGAACATATTGGAAATCTTTCACGACTCCCGTAATTGTTTTGTCGGCTACCATGCTGGTCGTACGGATGTGTTTCCCGATGGCTTCTTCCGGCGTATAGCCCATGCGGCGTACCAGCGACTCGTTGAGCACGATGTCCTGATAGGATTGCAACGTGCACTCACCGGCCAGCGGGGTAAGTCCGTAGAAGCGGAAGAAGTCGTCTCCGGCCAGATAGAAGTTGATAGGCAGCGGCGCGTCCGGCTGATGTTCCGCTCCCTCCCAGCTGAATATCTGTCCGATAGCTTGCGGACCTTTGGACACCAGGGGATGATAGGCTGTAGGAAGCACTTCCGTAATCAAAGGCAGGCTTTTCAGCTTCGCTTCGAAGGGATAAGTGTCGGCCGCTGTCTCAAGGGCAAAGAAAGCCCGGTTCTCCAACTCCATGCCCAGGTCGTGCTGACGGAGGTAATCCAACTGGCGGTTCATCAGCAGCGTACCCGTAACGAACAACATACACACGAACAGCTGGAACACCAGGCTACCTCTGCGCAATGCGGAGCGCAGGCGATGGTGGCCGACTGCACCGGTCGAACGGCTGAGGGCTTGTTGCTGCATACGGTAGATGAATCCAATGGCCACAACAAGCAGCACCAGCATCATCAAGCCCAGAAAAACCATTGCCTCGCCATAGAGTACCGTGTGGGTGATGTCTATTTCTGCCAGCCGGATGAAGGAGGTAAACAACAGTTCCATCAGAATCATGCCCACGAATAAGGCGGAAAGCATCAGCATCAAGAATTCCATCCCCAGCATCCATACCAGCGAACGGAGAGACGCGCCATGCACCAGCCGGAGCGCCATCTCGCGTTGGCGTACCTGCATGCGGTTGACAAACATGGTGAGGTAATTGATTAGAGCACATACGATGACCAGCACACCTATCAGTGAGAAATAGACAATATAACGGAAGGTGATGCCTCCCTTGCGGCTGTCACGGAAATCCTTGATGTAGCGCAGTTCTGTCAGCGGAGTCAGAGACAAACGTTCAATTCCGGTGTGGCGCGCTTCGGTCGGATGAATCAGTTCATGCGGTAAGGAGGCGGTCATCTTGTCCTGTAATCCGACAACGTCCGTACCTTCCTTCAGCTTCAGTACGATGGTCCACAGGTGATACCACCAGTTGTTCCTTCCGCTGCTCATTTCCTGCATCAGTGCAAATGGGTAGTTTGTGTGGCGGCAGTTCACCCTGACGACCGCCCCTATCTTTTTCTTTCCGTCCCACTTCATGTCTACCTCTTTGCCCAATGGACTTTCCTTGCCAAACCACTGCCGGGCAGCTTCTTCGGTAATGGCTACCTCGTCGGAATATCTCTGCATGAAATTGAAGCTGCCGTCCACCAATTGCGCATCGAGCAGCTGTATCCAGGCACTGTCTGCCGACGATATGTCGACTTTCCGTTCCACTCCGTCCACTTGAACCCTTTCATTTGTAATCATGAAATAGGCGGCGGACTCCACTTCGGGATAATGTTCCGTCAGGTAAGCAGCCATCGGTACCGGAAGCCTTTCGGTCATCTTTCCGGCCTTGAAGCCGTCGTTCACCCTTACTACATAGAGGCGGTCAGCATCACGACGAAAGCTATCGTAAGTCATCTCGTAGTGTATCCAAAAGGCCGACAACGCGAAACAGACGAATCCGGCTGCCAACCCCAAAACACTGACGGCAGTCTGCATGCGGTACTTCAACAGATTCCGCCAGGCTATTTTCAAGTAATGTAGTATCATATATTTCTTTTTTAGTTGACTAGACATCTGATACCAGTTGACCAGCCCCCTCGTTTTTAATTTTTAATTATTAATTCCCTAAAGTACCAGCTCTTCTGCGTCGCCAAAGTTATCATATCCTGTCGTAATTACCCAATCGCCGGGTTGTAACCCTTCGGTAATTTCATATTGGACGGGATTTTGACGCCCGATGGTGATAGGTACTTTCACCGCACGGGTCTTGTCGGCATTCAACTTGTAAATCCAGTTTCCACCTGTCTGCTGGTAGAAATTACCGCGTGAAACCACCAACGCCTTTTCCGGTTGTCCCAGTTCAATCTGCACCCTGAAGCTCTTTCCCAGACGTACATTTTCCGGCAGGCTGTCCGTGAATACCAGGTCCACCTCAAACATACGCTCCTTCACTTCGGGCACCACCTTCGTAACCTTCAACGGATATTTCCGGTTCTGGTAAGAAATGGTGGCAGGAAGTCCGGTAGTAACCCGGTCGATGTAATACTCGCTGAGCGAGGTGTGTATCTTGAACTGATCCATCACCTTTACCTCGGCAATGTTCTCTCCGGCACCGACCTTCTGACCGGGAGTCACTTTCACGAAACTCAGTTGCCCGTCAACCGGAGCACGGACTACCAGTTCCTCTACCCGATTCTGACTCCGTTCCATCTTCTTGTATTCCCGTTTCAGGTCATTTCGAAGCAGTTCCTTCCGGATAACCGTCATGGCCGAATCGCTACGCAAGCTCTGTAATTTCAAGCGAGTGGACGCCGTCTTGTAGTTGAATTCATCTTCCGAGACTTCCAGTTGGGCCTTGCTACGGATTCCCATCGTATATTCTTCTTTTTCGAGGGCATAACTCTTGCGGATTTTATTCAGTTCGTATTCCGCTTCCAGGGTCTGTTGCTTCAAGGTCAGGCTTTTCTGTTCCATCTCCAGTTCCTTCTCCCGATAAGAGATACGTTGTTTCTCCCATTCATCCTGCTGGTCTTCGATGTCACGCATCAGGTTCGGATTGGTAAGTACCAGAATGGTGTCTCCTTGTTTCATGAGCCTGCCTTCCTCGGCTACGATGCGGTGTACATTCCCCTCTTCACGGGTATTGACGATGATGGTCATAATCGGTTGTACGATACCTTCCACATCTACGTATTCCAGGAAGTCGGCATGACGCACTTCGGCGGTCTGCACATTCTCCAACTTGATGCGTAACCGACGGGGGCCTGCCGCCAATACAATGACGTAGATGAGTCCGGCCAACAGGACTATGCCGCCTATCAGGCTATAGCGGTAACGGATGTACCAGGGTTTCTTTTCCAGTTTTATATCCATAAATGTAAGTTTTTAAGTTCTTTAGTTTATCTTTGCTTTTTCTTTTTGACGTCAAAAAGAAAAAGATAACAAAAAGAAAAAACGCCGACTGTAGTTTTGAGGCGGCTACGAAACGTCTTCCACCGGAAGTGCAGGAACTCGCTTCGCTCAAACAGCCTGCGCTTCTTTTCGTCGGAATCCGATTCTCCGCTCTTTCGCCTCAAAACAGAGGCCGGATTACTTTCAAATTGACTATCAATGTTAGTATATCAATTCTCACTAATACTAGTCATTCTATACAGGCTCTAACTCTACTATTAACTGAGCGACTTACCGGTAATAGCATGCTTATAAATGCCCTATAACTCGGTCGGAAGATTATGCCACAACGGCCGGTCGTGCTCAAAATCATATTGCGTCATGCTTCGTAGTCCGTAATAGAGTGTCCAATACGTCTGCATGGCCGTCATATAGTTCCGGCGTGCCGCATCTTTTTCGGTAGTGGCGGCATTCAGGTCAAGAATGGTCGATTTGCCCAACAGATACAGCCGCAAGGCCACTTCGTAACGTTTCTGTGCCGTACGGTCCGTTTTGGCGGCTACCAGTACCTGCCGGCCTTGCAGGTTGAATTGCCGCACCATCTTGCGTACATTCAGCTCGAAATCGGTCATTCCCTGTGCCACCTGGGTCTCTACGAGTTCCACCTGCGACTTCGCCACACGCACCTTTCCTTTTCCTCTTCCCCAGTCCAGTATCGGAATGGCGATGGAAAGACTGACGTATTGCTGGTCGAGCGGGTCACGGTACGATTCCTTGAACTTGTCCGATGTCTGCGACAATCCGAATTGCAGATACAAGTCTGCCTTCAGTCCCCGGGAAGCCCGGGCCGAAGCCAGTTGGCTACGACTTTCCAGACGCAGACGCTGATACATATCCATGTCGGGGCTGTTGGCGTAAGCCTGGCGGAGCGCTTCATCCAACGGAATTTCAAACGAAGGGAGACTATCCGAAGGTTGTACCTCTATCGCTACATCTTCCCGGATTCCCAGAAAGGAACGGAACGTCAGCATGGCATCCTCCACTTCGATGCGTGCCTGCATCAGGTTCGTTTCTTCGTTCAGCTTGTTCACCTCCAGTTGCAGCATTTCGTTTTCGGTGATATTCCCGATGTTATACCGTCCGCGTGCATACCGGTACAAGGTGTCGGCCGATGCATAATTAGAGGCCGCAATGTTGAGGTTCGTCTGGGCCGTTGCCAATGAATAGAACAGTTCACAGGTTTTCGAGGCGATAAGTTCCAAGGTCTCCGCGTAAGCTTTTCCGGCTTCACGGAAACGGACCGGTTCGATGCGTTTGTCCCATTTCAGGTAATTGTACCCGAAAATGGACTGGCTGTACCCGATGGATATGGGTTGGCTACTGTAGGCGGTTGTCCCGGTTCCCAGTTCATCCATCCGTTGGCTGGAAGTCTGGATAAAGAAATTACCGCCTGTCCATGCAAGGTTCTGGCTGACCTGAAGCCCCAGATCAATACTCAATTGATTTTGCCGGATAAACAATTCGGTTCCGTCGGGCTGAGTCACCTTATTGATCTGACGGTTCAGGTACGGATTCGAAATCAACGAAACCGAAGGCAGGTAATTGGCCCGGAAAGAGCGGTAGCTCCAATAAGCCGACCGATACGTATGCCGGGCCGCCTGGGCTTCGGGCGATTGCTCCTGGGCCAATGCGATGGCATGATCAAGTGTAAATACCTGTTTGTCCGTCATTGTCTGTGCCGAAAGGGTAACCCCCGAACAGGCAAGCAGCCATATCATCCATTGTCTACTCATAATATCTTTACTTCATGCAATTTTACACATAAACACATTCAAAAACCATACCATTCACTCAAACGTTTAGTTATCAGTAAAATAAAGAAATATCAACTCCTTTTCCCCCGTGCGGTATCGCACAAAAATCGTGCGTTTTCGCACGCACAACACAACAGATTTTATCGTATCTTTGTCCGCAAACCCGGAAAATAATCATGAACACGATTACACAAAAAGGAATGGACGAAAAAGGAAAGATTCTGATCATAGACGATAACGAGGACGTATTGTTCGCTCTGAATCTGTTGTTGGAACCTTACATGGAAAAGATAAAGGTCACCACGCAGCCCGCACGCATCAGACACTTCATGGAGACCTTCCAGCCCGATGTCATCCTGCTGGATATGAACTTCTGCCGCGACGCCATCAGCGGACAGGAGGGTTTCGACTACCTGGAAGAGATTCTGTGTATCGACCCGAAAGCGATTGTGATTTTCATGACCGCCTATTCCGATACGGAGAAAGCGGTCCGTGCCATCAAGGCCGGTGCCACCGATTTCATCTCGAAACCCTGGGAAAAGGAAAAGTTACTGGCTACTCTTTTCTCGGCGGTAAAGCTCAGCAAGTCCAGAAAGGAAGTAAACCGTCTGCAGGAACAGGTTACGGCCTTGCGCGACGACGTTTCCCTACCCGAACTCATCGGCGAATCTCCGGCCATGCGCAAGGTAAAGGAGACGATTTTCCGGCTCTCGGACACAGACGCCAACATCCTGATACTGGGTGAGAACGGTACCGGAAAGGATTTGGTGGCCCGTATGCTGAAGCATTTCTCACCCCGATCTTTGGAAGCTTTCGTCACCATCGATCTGGGAAGCATACCGGAGCAGCTGTTTGAAAGTGAACTCTTCGGTTACGAGAAAGGTGCCTTTACTGACGCCCGAAAATCCAAACCGGGACGAATGGAAATGGCTTCGGGAGGAACGCTGTTCCTGGATGAGATAGGAAACTTGTCGCTACCGATGCAGGCCAAATTGCTGACGGCATTGGAGAAACGGCAGATTGTCCGTCTGGGTGCCGTAGAGCCTGTCCACATCGATGTCCGGCTGATCTGTGCCACCAATGCCCAACTGCTGGATAAGGTACGCGAAGGCTCCTTCCGGCAGGACCTGCTTTACCGTATCAACACCATCGAGCTGCATATCCCTCCCCTCCGCGAACGGGGAGAGGACATCCTGCTGCTGGCCCGGCACTTCCTCGATACCTACAACCGGAAATACCGGAAATCCATTACCGGACTGAACCGGGACGCACGAAACAAACTGCTGAAATATACCTGGCCGGGCAATGTACGCGAACTCCAGCACATCCTCGAAAGGGCCGTCATCCTGACGGAAAATCACATCCTGCGTCCCGACGATTTCCTTCTGCCCAAGCAGAAAGACCGGTCCAAGGACATCGAAGACGAAGAACTGAACCTGGAGAAACTGGAACGCCGGGCCATCGAACGGGCACTTCGGATGAGCGGAGGAAACTATTCCCTGGCCGCCGAAATGCTGGGAATTACCCGTTTCTCCCTGTACCGGAAAATAGACAAACTGAATCTGTAGTGTATGAAAAAAAACTTCTCGTATTGCCTTCTGACCCACATCCTTGCGCTGGTAGCCTGCATAACCGCGGGGATATACAGCCTGCTGCACGGACTTTTGTTCTCCGGCTTCGCCTGTACCCTGATAAGTGTCGGAATATGCATCAGCCTGTACCGCATCCAGCGTAGAACGGTAGAAAACCTGAAGAAAACTATCGCCTGCCTGCAACGGAACGATCTGAGCGGAATCGTTCCGCCGGCTTTCAACGACAAAGAAATCAGGGAACTTTCGGCCGAACTGACCGAAGTTATCCGGAAGCTGAAGGAAAACCTGGTCAACGAGGAAGCAAAATACCAGTATTACGAAAATTTGTTGAACAATGTCGATACCGCCGTTATTGTCTGCAACGGGGACGGACGGATTGACTGGATGAACAAGACATCGCTTCGCCTGCTGGACGATACCGCCAAAATACCGCCCGAAGTCATGGAAGCCGTAAGACAAAACAGCCAGGTAGTCCGCCTGCACGGAAATACTTCCGATCTGGAACTGGCCGTTTCGTCTGCACAGATCACCATCAAGGGAAAGGAACGGAACATCGTCACCTTGAAAAACATCCATTCAGCCCTGGAAAAAACGGAGATGGAGGCCTGGCAGAAACTGATCCGGGTGCTTACCCACGAAATCATGAACTCCATTACGCCGATTATTTCCTTATCAGATACCCTGAGCGAACGGAGCCGGGAATATCCGCAGAGCGAACACACCCGTACCTCCATTTCGCAGGGACTGGACATCATCCATCGCCGTTGCAAGGGGCTGATGGAGTTTGTAGAAAACTACCGGAAGCTGACCCGTATCTCACCACCGGTAAAGACTTGCATCGAAGTGGATGCGTTCTTTGACGATCTGAAGGGACTGGTCGCAGAGACTTACATCCGTTTCCGGATCGCCCAAAAAGGAATGACCTGGAACGCCGACCGTCCTCAGATGGAACAGGTGTTTCTGAACCTCCTGAAAAATGCCCGCGAAGCCTGTAGCAAACAACCGCAACCGGAAGTGGAGGTGTGTGCGGAACCCCTGGCAAACGGAATCCGCTTCACCGTATCAGATAACGGCGAGGGGATTTTGCCGGAAGTGAAGGAACGTATCTTTGTCCCGTTCTTTACCACCAAGCCGAACGGTTCGGGTATCGGACTCAGCCTGTGCCGACAGATTGTTTCCCTGCACGGCGGACGGATTTACGTTGAATCGGCACCGGGAAAAGGAAGCCGGTTCATCGTGGAATTCTAGAAAACCGATGGGCCGAAATCAAAACGTCCTCAGTCTGCCGGCACTCAACGAACGGGAGTGTTGGTTCCGGTCGGTTCATAGATAGTCTGTTTCACATCCTTGCTATAGCTGCGGGTCGCCTCGTCCCAACGGGCATAATTCATCACCACCTCTCCTGGTTCATACCGATAAGTCAATTGGAAATCAGGTTTCCATTCCTCCTCCGCACCGTCCCACTTACTAGCAGTCTCGCTGAGAAGACGATTCTGATCATCGTAAGTAAACTTGTAGCGCAGGTAGTTATGCAGATAATTGCCATCCTGCCTGTAGATGGTACGTGAAACAACCAGGTTATTCCTTACTTCCTCATTCGTGACAAAGTCCTCCGGAGTCTTCGCCTCTGCGTCAGGAACACTCACCCATGCCAATACTGAAAATGCCAATACCTTGAATAAATTAATTGCTTTCATAATCGATATTTTTTAATGTTATTGTTTCTTTTTTTTCTTGGACTTGCATCCGCCTGTTATTATCCAAAAGGCGTGCCAAAACAACAAACAACTGATTATCAGCAGGCAGAATCAGTAATCCCCTGTTCAGAAACGAACAGGTGTCCGTTTTTTCGAACATCCGGGACACCTTTGTCAATCCCGTATCCCCTCCGGTTATCCCCCGCATACAAATAAAAACGGCAATCCCTGACCAATACCCATGCCGGGCAATACAGAAAAAGGGTGTGTCCGTTGCGACACACCCTTCATCTCCTGACTTCATCAACTTATTGCCCGAAGTATTCCAGTCATCAATAGCTCAACTTGATTCCGGCAAAATAAGAACGCGGCAGACCCGGTCCGTAGATGTAGCCGGAATCCCGGTCAGCCCCCTGGTCGAAATCATGCTGATAGGCATTGAAAAGGTTCTGCACCCCTGCATTTATCTGAAGGCCGATATTCTTGTAGAGCTTGAAATCATACCCTACCTTCAGCCCCACATCCATGAAGCGACGGGTCTTTTCCGTCCGGTTTTCCGAGATATACCCCTTGTGGTGTTCCACCAGCATGCTTCCGGTATAGGTGCCCGACAAGGCCACGGTCAACGGCTCAACCGGGTTGTAGGTCATCGTAAAATACCCGTAGGTATCCGGCGTACGGAACATCCGCTTTTCCGGAGCCACATCACCCGCATCACTCCACGAACGGGCTTCCTTGTATTCGGCCCGTTGCAGGGTCACACCGGCCTGCAATTGCCAGATATTGCGCCAGGCCAGTTTGCCTTCCAGGGTAAGTCCGTATACGAAAGCTCCCTTTTCATTTCCACGTTCAATCATCAGCACGCCGTCTACGACTCCCAGATCGGTCAGGGCGAATACATCCGAAAGGTCGGTATAGAAGCCTTCCACCAGCAGATTACCCTGCCAGTCGCCCCAGCCATGATACATATCGGCCGAAAGGCTGAAGCTCTGCGATTTCTCTTCTTTCAGGTCATCGGCCAGCTTGATCATCGACACATTTCCGCCTACGTTGGCGATGTGCAGGTCTTCATCGAAGGCCTGTGGCGCCCGGAAGCCGAACGAATAGCTGGCACGCAGGTTGATGTTGTCGGTCGGGTTATAGCGCAGGTTGACACGCGGACTGAATACCGGATGATCCAGCAGGTTATGCTTGTCCAGACGTCCGCCGATGAGGAAACTCCATTGCTTGTTTTTCCATTCGTTCTGGGCGAAGGCGCTTACGATGCGCACTTCCTGATCGGTATAACGCTTATAGCCCCACATGTTATCCTCCAGGTGATCCTGGTTGTATTCCAGGCCGGCGGTCAGGTCGGCCGGCATGAACAGGCAACGGTCGAAATGGAAATTATACTGCGTACCGGCTATCCAGGTCAGGTCGGTTGTCGCGCCGTAGGCGTTCAGGTCCTGTCCGCCCCCGTAATAGCTGTTCCGCTTGATGTGCTGGGCCGAAGCGTAGACTCCCAGTCGGTGCTTCTCGTTGGGCGAGAAATAATCGAATTTCACCCCGCCGGTATTGATGCTGTGCTCCGTCTGCTCGGCGATGTTCGCTTCGTGCGCCGGACGGTCCAGCAGATCGCCTCCCCGACGGAACTCCTGCAGGTGATGGTACTCGAAGGTCAGCTTCGAATACGTACTGGTCTTGATGTACGAACGGAAGCCCACGGTCTGGTTCTCCAGTTTCGGAAGTTCCGTAAATCCGTCGCCGTCGTGGTCGTAACCGTTGCGCTGGCGGTTCTGTCCGAAAAGCGCCAGTCCCATCTTCTGGTTGTCCGTAACCAGCGAAGCGTTCACCATCGTATTGTTTTCGAATACGTTCAGTCCGCCGATACCGGTCAGCGTATGCGAGAGCTGCGCCGAGTTACGGGCCGGTTCCTTGGTGATGATGTTGATGGTTCCCGCAATGGCCGATGAGCCGAACAGGGCCGAACCACCGCCGCGCATCACTTCCACCCGGTCGATCATGTTGGCCGGAATCTGTTCCAGACCATATACCCCCGACAAGGCGCTGAAGATGGGCCGCGAGTCAATCAGAATCTGCGTATACGGGCCGTCCAGTCCGTTGATACGTACCTGCTGGTACCCGCAATTCTGACAATTGTTCTCCACCCGCACACCCGGCTGGAAATTCAATCCCTGTGCCAGGCAACTGGAATTGGTATTCTCGAACGTCTGCATCGACATGACGTTGACCAGTGTCGGAGCCATGCGCCGGGTCGTCTCGTTCCGGTTGGCCGAGACCACCACTCCATCAATGGCGATCAGGTCTTCTTCGATCTCAAAGTTCAGTTCCACGGTTTGTCCTTTCACCAGTTTTACGGTTTTCCGTTCGGTCTTATATCCCACCGAAGAGACCTCCACCGTGAAAGTTCCCTCTTTCAGGTTCTTCAGGAAATAGTGTCCCGTTTCATCGGTCATGGTTCCGATGGTGGTTCCTTTCAGGGCTACGCTGATAAACGACAGGTGCTCGCCCGAATGTTTGTCTACTACGTGACCGATCAGGTTCGCATCCGATCCGTCAGTCACCGGTTCATACGCATACACGTGTCGGGGGAACAACATACAGATTGCTCCCCATAAGATAATGGTAAGTATTTTCATGGATAAAATGTTTCGTTTGTAATTCATTTACAGCCGTTTCACACCTGAAACGGCCCTTCTTTCATGCATACAAACGAAAGGGAGGAGCCCGAAGATGATAGCTCCTGATTTCACGGAGCGAAAGCCTGCCGATTACCGGATTGACCACCAGCACGGCAAGCAGTGTCAACCAGAAGGGCAAATCTACCGATGCAGATTCATGGCCCGACGAAACGATAGCCGACAGGAAGAAGATGGTTTCATACTGGGCTCCCGTATGGGCATGTCCGGTATGGAAAGGATGCGAGTGCACAACGACCACTCCGTTCACCACGTGCGAGTGGGTGAACAGCGTAATACCGCACCAGTATAACGAAAACAGCAGCAGTAGGAACCACCCTGCTTTCCTGTATTCCTTTCTCTTCATCTACTTTGGCTTTTGGAGCCGGCGAAGTTACTCATTTTTCCGCTATTTCCCAAATTCCTTGTCAGGTATAAAAATAATTTCCTACATTTGCGGAAATCTTTTAAAAACATGCAACCGTGAAAAAGAAACAGAAATCATCCACTCAGTTACGTTTCCGCCGGTGGAGCCGGAACGCCTACGGTGCCTTTGCCAGCATCGGACGCACCGTCACCATCGGATGCCTGCGTGCGGACATGACCGACGTATCGCTCCGGAAACAGGGAGGCACGGTGCAGACAATCTCTAATTCCATGACCATTGAAACATTGAAACAACAAGTACTGGGAGGGCTTGACATATCGCCCGAACAGGCTGCCTGGCTGGCCAATACGGCCGACCGCGAGGCCCTCTACACGGCCGCGCACGAGATTACCCGGGCCCGTGCCCAACACGAGTTCGACATGTGTTCCATCATCAACGCCAAGTCCGGCAAGTGTCCGGAGAACTGCAAATGGTGCGCACAGTCTGCACATTACAAGACCCAAGCCGAAACCTACGATCTGCTACCTGCCCGGCAATGCCTGGAACATGCCCGGTACAACGAACGGCAAGGCGTCAACCGTTTCTCGCTGGTGACCAGCGGACGGAAACCTTCCTCCAAACAACTCGCACAACTCTGCGAAACCACCCGCCACATCCGGCGGTATTCTTCCATTCACCTGTGTGCTTCACTGGGACTTCTCAACGAAGACGAATTACGGGCCTTGTACGAGGCCGGAATCACCCGCTATCATTGCAACCTGGAGACCGCTCCTTCTTACTTTCCACAACTTTGCAGCACACACACCCAACAGGAAAAGCTCGATACCCTGCAGGCCGCCCGAAACGTGGGCATGGACATCTGTTGCGGCGGTATCATCGGCATGGGTGAAACCCTGGAACAACGCATCGAGTTTGCCTTTACCCTGAAAAACCTGCAGGTAAAATCCATTCCTCTCAACCTGCTCAGCCCCATTCCCGGAACGCCTCTGGAAAACCAGCCGCCCCTCAGCGAAGAAGAGATTCTGGTTACCATCGCCCTGTTCCGCTTCATCAACCCGACCGCTTACCTCCGTTTTGCCGGCGGACGTTCCCAGCTCAGCCAGGAAGCCGTACGGAAAGCCCTGTACATCGGCATCAATTCCGCCATCGTGGGCGACCTGCTCACCACCCTCGGCTCGAAGGTATCTGACGACAAGAAACTCATCCGCGAGGCAGGCTATACCTTCGGTTCCTCCCAGTTCGACAAGGATCACCTGTGGCACCCCTATACCTCTACCACGTGTCCGCTTCCGGTCTACAAGGTGAAACGGGCTTCGGGAGCCACCATCACCATCGAAGACCCGGAAAACCCCGACCGGGAACGTACCCTGATCGAGGGAATGTCCTCGTGGTGGTGTGCCGTACACGGCTACAACCATCCGGTGCTGAACCGTGCCGCCGAAGAGCAGCTGGGCCGCATGTCGCACGTCATGTTCGGCGGACTGACGCACGATCCGGCCATCGAACTGGGCAAGTTGTTGTTGCCCCTTGTCCCCCCTTCCCTACAGAAGATATTCTATGCCGATTCCGGCTCCGTAGCCGTCGAAGTCGCCATGAAGATGGCCGTACAGTACTGGTACGCCAGAAGCCTGTCGGACGCTTCACAGGCGCACCTGGCCCGGAAAAACAATTTTGTCACCATCCGTAGCGGCTACCACGGCGATACCTGGAATGCCATGTCCGTATGCGACCCCGTCACCGGCATGCACTCCCTCTTCGGTCCCGCGCTTCCGGTCCGTCATTTCGTTCCCCAGCCCCGTTCCCGTTTCGACGGCGAATGGAATCCTGACGACATCCTGCCCCTGAAAGAAACGCTCGAGGCCCACGCCGATACCCTGGCCGCCCTGATCCTGGAGCCCGTCGTACAGGGAGCCGGAGGCATGTGGTTCTACCACCCGCAATACCTGCGCGAAGCCGCCCGCCTCTGCCGGGAACACCACGTTCTGATCATTTTCGACGAGATTGCCACCGGCTTCGGACGGACAGGCAAGCTCTTCGCCTGGGAACATGCCGGCGTGGAACCCGATATCATGTGCATCGGCAAGGCACTCACCGGCGGGTATCTCACCCTCTCGGCCGTACTCGCCACCAACGAAGTGGCCGATACCATCTCCAACCATACACCGGGAGTCTTCATGCACGGCCCCACGTTCATGGGAAATCCGCTGGCCTGCGCCATCGCCTGTGCTTCCGTCCGCCTGCTCACCTCGCCGGAATACGACTGGCAAGGCAAGGTACGGCACATCGAGGCCCAGTTGAAGGCAGAACTTGCCCCGGCCCGGGAATTGCCCCAGGTGGCCGATGTCCGTGTCCTGGGCGCCATCGGAGTGATCGAGACCCGCGAGCCGGTCGACATGGCCCGGATGCAGAAACGCTTCGTCGAAGAAGGTATCTGGGTACGGCCGTTCGGCAAACTGGTGTACCTCATGCCGCCGTTCATCATCCGGCCCGATGAGCTGACCAAACTTACTGGCGGACTCATTAAAACGTTGATCAGTTAAAAGTTAAAAATTAAAAGTTAAAAGTTGATCAGGACAAGTTCAGAAAACCGTTAGGCGGATAACAATCTCCGCCACTACGGCACAAAGAAAGGCCACAAACTCCGGCCTCAGTGTTGAGCCGGATTTTCTTTTTGTTACCTTTTTCTTTTGGACGCCCAAAAGAAAAAGTAAAAGCCTAATCAACTAAAATCTTGCCAACTGAAAAGAAATATGGACTTCATGCAACAACAACTCCAACAACTGGAAGCGGCCAGCAACCTGCGCCGTCTTCCCAACCTGATACACGACGGACGAGACGTGGTAGCCGACGGACACCGGATGCTCAACCTCTCCTCCAACGATTACCTGGGCCTGGCCGCCGACCGGAGCCTGCGGGAAGAATTTCTGGAGACACTGACTCCCGACACCTTCCTGCCCACCTCCTCCTCGTCCCGCCTGCTGACCGGGAATTTTACCTGCTATGCCGAGCTGGAAGCAGAGCTGGCACGCCTGTTCGGTACCGAAGCCGCCCTGGTATTCAATAGCGGCTATCACGCCAACACCGGCATTCTGCCCGCCGTGAGCGACGCGCAGACCCTCATCCTGGCCGACAAGTTGGTACACGCCAGCCTGATAGACGGCATCCGCCTTTCGGCCGCCCGGTGCATCCGCTACCGCCACAACGACCTGGCGCAGGCCGAACGGCTCGTCGAAGAACATCACCAGGCATACAGCCGGATCATCCTGGTGACCGAGAGTATCTTCAGCATGGATGGCGACCAGGCCGACCTGAAGGAACTGGTACGCCTGAAACACCGGTACGACAATGTCCTGCTTTACGTCGATGAGGCCCATGCCTTCGGCGTACGGGGCAGCCGCGGATTGGGTTGCGCCGAAGAAGCCGGATGCATCGCCGACATCGATTTCCTGGTAGGCACCTTCGGAAAAGCCGCCGCTTCGGCCGGTGCCTACATCGTCTGCCGCCGGGTGGTACGCGACTACCTCGTCAACCGCATGCGTACCTTCATCTTCACCACCGCCCTGCCACCGGTCAACATTGCCTGGACCCTGTTCATCGTCCGGAAGCTGGCCGGCATGCAGGACCGCCGCGACCGGCTGGCACAGACCGGCCGCCTCCTGCGCGAAGCCCTGCTGGAGCGGTCGTACACCTGTCCCAGCGTGAGCCACATCGTGCCCCTCATCGTCGGTCCGAGTGCCGACACCGTCATCTGCGCGGAACAATTGCAACGCCACGGGTTCTATGCCCTGCCGGTACGCCCGCCTACGGTGCCCGAAGGCACGTCGCGCATCCGCTTCTCCCTGACGGCGGGTATCACCGAAGACGAGGTCCGCAGGCTCGTGACGTACATACCGAAGAAACAAACCGTCTTACCCTAACCACGCTACCATGAAACAGATATACCTCATACACGAACATCATCCGCGCCTCCTGCTCTTCTTTGCCGGCTGGGGGGCCGATGAGACCCCCTTCAGGGATTACCGCCCTGCCGATAGCGACTTCCTGCTCTGCTACGACTACCGGACCCTCGATTTCGATCCCTCTTCCCTGGACGCGTATACCGACATCCGGGTGGTAGGCTGGTCGATGGGCGTATGGGCCGCCTCCCAGGTCATGGCCCGTTACCCGCTCCCCGTCAGCCGCCGGATAGCCATCAACGGCACCCCGTTTCCGATAGACGAAACCTGCGGCATTCCGCCCGCCATCTACCAGGGCACGCTCGAGGGGCTGACCGATGTCTCGCTCCACAAGTTCCTGCGCCGCATGTGTGCCGACAACGCCGCTTTCAGGGCCTTCCTCCAGCGTACGCCCCGCCGTCCGCTGGAAGAGTTGCGTGAAGAGCTGGCCGCCATCGCCCGGCAATATGCCAGCCTTCCGCCAAGTACCCGTCCGTGGGACCTGGCAGTTACGGGCAGCAACGACCGGATCATTCCTCCGGCCAACCAGTTGAACGCCTGGCGCAGACTGGAGACACCGGTCCGCGAGACCGCCGACGCCCATTACCAGGAACCGTTGTTTCACCAATACCTGCAAGACGTATGGACAAACGACTGATAGCCGAACGCTTTGCCAAAGCACGCGGAACCTACGACCGCGAAGCCCGGGTCCAGCAGCAGGTGGCCGAGAACATGATGCGGCTGGTGTGTCAGTACGCCGGAGACGAAACCGCCCGCTTCCGGAAGGTTGTGGAATTCGGTTGCGGCACCGGAAGCTATTCCGCCCTGCTGCTTCACACGCTGAAACCGGAAACCCTCCTGCTGAACGATCTCTGCCCCGAAATGGAGGAATGTGTCGACGGCCTGCGACACCCGCAGGAACCGTCGGTCGGACAGGTCCGCTTCGTGGCCGGCGACGCCGAGGAACTGGACTTCCCCGAAGGCACCGACCTGATGACCTCCTGCTCCACCCTGCAATGGTTCACCGGTCCGGCCGCCTTCTTTGCCCGTTGCCACCGGTTTCTGAGGCCCGGGGGTATCCTGGCCTTCAGCACCTTCGGACCGGAGAACATGCGCGAGATACACCGCCTGACGGGACACGGCCTGAACTACCTGACACGGCCCGAGGTGGAAAGCCTCCTGGCTCCCCATTTCGACCTGCTCCACGGCTCCGAGGCAATCGTCTCCCTGCCCTTTGCCGATCCGCTTGCGGTACTCAGACACCTCAAGCTGACCGGAGTCACCGGCACGGAAAAACGGGTGTGGACCCGCGGGCACCTGCAGGCCTTCTGCGAAGCCTATACCCGACAATTCGGCCGGGCCGACGGAAACGTCACCCTGACCTATCATCCCATTTATATCATCGCTAAAAACAAGGAATCATGAACGCAACCGTTTATTTTGTCAGCGGCATCGATACGGATGCCGGAAAAAGTTACTGCACGGCCTGGCTGGCCAACGAACTGGCCCGCGAAGGCCACCGTGTCATCACCCAGAAATTCATCCAGACCGGCAATACGGGTCATAGCGAAGACATCGACCTGCACCGCCGCATCATGGGTACCGGCTACCTGCCCGAAGACCAGGAAGGACTGACCATGCCCGAAATCTACTCGTACCCCTGCTCGCCGCACCTGGCCGCCCGCATCGACCAGCGTCCCATCGACTTCGAAAAGATCGGACAGGCTACCCTCGAACTGGCCCGCCGCTACGACCGCGTACTGGTAGAAGGCGCCGGCGGACTGATGGTGCCCCTCACCGAAGACTTCCTCACCATCGACTACATAGCACAGAAGCACTATCCGCTCGTCTTCGTCACCTCGGGCAAGCTGGGCAGCATCAACCATACCCTGCTGAGCTTTGAGGCCATCCAGCGCCGGGGAATCACCCTCGACACGGTGCTCTACAACCTCTACCCTCCCGTAGCGGATACCACCATCCAGGACGACACCCGGACATACATCCGGAACTACCTGAAGAAACATTTCCCGGAAACCCGTTTCAGGGAAGTTCCCGTCCTTCCGGACCCGACGGAATCGCCGCGGTAAATCCCCCGTTGCGTACCGGCCCGGACCGGCCGTTTCCCTGCCGCGATTGTCAAAAACTGTAAACAAACGCTACAACTATCCGGATTTATTCCTAGCTTTGTGTCAGGACCAAAAAAGAACAAGCACTTATGAAAGACGTCATACAACTTGATACGGTAGAGAAATACAACCGCCTGTTCGGGCTGAAGTCGCAACACCCCCTGATCAGTGTCGTCGACCTGTCGGAAGCGACCTTGTTTCCCACCCATTTCACCCTCAATTACGGGGTATACGCCCTGTTTCTGAAGCAGACCCGATGTGGCGACATCCGCTACGGGAAGCAGGTCTACGACTATCAGGAAGGCACCATCACCAGCTTTGCTCCGGGACAGGTGAGCGAAGTCAGCATGGCTCCCGGCACCCGTGCGGAGGCCCGCGGCATCCTGTTTCACCCCGACCTGATCAAGGGTACGTCGCTGGGACAGGAAATCAAGTCGTACTCGTTTTTTGCCTATACTTCGGCAGAAGCCCTTCACCTGTCGGAAGACGAAAAATCCATCATCCTGGATTGCCTGGACAAAATCAAGCTCGAGCTGGAGCGCCCGGCCGACAAGCTCAGCCGCCGCCTCATCACCCGCAACATCCAGTTGCTGCTGGACTACTGCATGCGTTTCTACGAACGTCAGTTCGTGACCCGTTCTGCCGTCAACAAGGACATCCTGACCCGTTTCGAGAACCTGCTCGACACCTATTTCCAAAGCGAAACGCCCCAGACCGAAGGGCTGCCCACCGTCAGGTACTTTGCCGACAAGGTTTATCTCTCTCCCAATTACTTCGGCGATCTGATCAAGAAAGAAACCGGGAAAACCCCGCAGGAATACATCCAGGAGAAAATCATCGACCTGGCCAAGGAAATGATAGCAGGCACCGAAAAAACGATGAGCCAGATAGCCTACGAGCTGGGATTCCAGTATTCGCAACACTTCAACCGGACATTCAAGAAAAACGTCGGCTATACCCCCAACGAATACAGAAAACTGGCCGCTCACAATTGACATAAATCAATAAATCATTATACTTTTTGTAAAAATCCCCTCCGGGGAATTCCCTTTTTCAGAAAAAACCTACCTTTGCGGCATAATCAGAAAAGGGAATTCCCTCTTGTTTACCTTCTTGCAAAAAACAATTATCCGGATGGTGACTTGTTTACTTCAGAAACCAGCGATGAAACCGCTATACAGCTGTTACTTATACGTTTTCAATACACCTTTTAAGTTTTCAATACAATTTAAAAGCAAAGATTTCAAGGGAAAAGATTTTCGGGATAACGTTTTTTCAACATGCTTCACACAGACATCTTCAGATACAAAGGAGGCCGTAACGCGGCCCTACGCATTCAGTAGTATCACAACACACTGACTAAAATAGTTTTTACACGAAACCGGGCCGTCTCCCCCTGACAACCGGCGACGGCTCTTCCTGCCACAAACACAAAAGCGACACGTTTTTCTACAACAACTCAACACGATCTTTATATCAGCGACACGCTCTTTCCGGCAATCCGACGGGTCCTGCCGGAAGGAGCGTTACGCTTTTTCGGAGCCGTGCCGGCCCGGTTCCGCCAGTAGCGAGCCTGACACCCCGGCAAGAATGCCTCCCTGCATGACGGACCCCTCTCCTGCATGGCTTCGGGAGAAGCCCAGGCATACGGAATATCACACCAGACGATTACGACTGGCGCTGTCTGCCGAGTACAACTGACTCCTTAAACGACAAAAAAAGTTAATACTATCCTTATCAAACGTATTCAGTTCTAATCCACGCACCTGCGTGAAGTGCGACAAGCAGTTATCCACTGTTGGCACACCTCATCGATGTTTCAATCCACGCACCCACGTAGGGTGCGACATTGATGTATAGCGCATCGCTGCGGTCATTCGTAGTTTCAATCCACGCACCCGCGTAAGGTGCGACCCAACGGTCCACTCACCATCCACAAGCCACAGCAGTTTCAATCCACGCATCCGCGTAGGGTGCGACAAATTCGTGCCGGCCCTTTTCCTGCTTGATTTTGTTTCAATCCACGCACCCGCGTAGGGTGCGACTTGTAGACTTCGATTACCTTATCCTTCACCTTGTCGTTTCAATCCACGCACCCGCGTAGGGTGCGACGTTTGTCATTTAGTGCCATTACTTCGGAACGTAGGTTTCAATCCACGCACCCGCGTAGGGTGCGACAATCAAGGATTTAACAAAAGGTATCTTTAGCAAAGTTTCAATCCACGCACCCGCGTAGGGTGCGACGGATGTAGTGGCTATCTTCGAAATCATGACTGACGTTTCAATCCACGCACCCGCGTAGGGTGCGACTTTGGTGCGGCAGGTACCGCCGGTTATCTGAGAGTTTCAATCCACGCACCCGCGTAGGGTGCGACATGGACTGGCGGCAGATTTTCGTGTCGGTAGTCTCGTTTCAATCCACGCACCCGCGTAGGGTGCGACATTTCGCCGGATACTTCTGTGTCTTCGGATGTCTGTTTCAATCCACGCACCCGCGTAGGGTGCGACTTCCTAGGTTTCCCATTCTTCGCCAGTGCAACATGTTTCAATCCACGCACCCGCGTAGGGTGCGACTTTGCGAAGTTTACCGGGATAGAGTTCGGCAGTAAGTTTCAATCCACGCACCCGCGTAGGGTGCGACCTCATCCCCAACCCACGCAAATGTCAATGCGGAAGTTTCAATCCACGCACCCGCGTAGGGTGCGACTATTCCTACCTCGAGTGGATAAACCATAAAAACGTTTCAATCCACGCACCCGCGTAGGGTGCGACAGGATGTAAGGCATTTTGTGCCTATGACGCTGTTTGTTTCAATCCACGCACCCGCGTAGGGTGCGACCATGATTCACGGGCAACGAAATAAGGGGATTCGAGTTTCAATCCACGCACCCGCGTAGGGTGCGACTTCAGTAATTTTATTTGTTGTACCCAACGATGCGGTTTCAATCCACGCACCCGCGTAGGGTGCGACCTAGCCGGATAAACGAACAGATACCGCTGCAGCAGTTTCAATCCACGCACCCGCGTAGGGTGCGACTCGGTTATAAGAGTTCCCTTACCTGCAATCATTGTTTCAATCCACGCACCCGCGTAGGGTGCGACTTTCTTTAAAGTTCGTATCTACATATTTCTTTAAGTTTCAATCCACGCACCCGCGTAGGGTGCGACCGACGTAGTTTGAACCAAGGTGGATGAGTGTATGTTTCAATCCACGCACCCGCGTAGGGTGCGACCTATGTCCAACAGCATTTTAAATAACACCGCTATGTTTCAATCCACGCACCCGCGTAGGGTGCGACGATGATAGCTTAGCGATCTACTATTCCTATCTCGTTTCAATCCACGCACCCGCGTAGGGTGCGACATGTTCACGTTTGGCAGCACTCTTCAGCATGTCCAGTTTCAATCCACGCACCCGCGTAGGGTGCGACCCTAAAATCCGCTTTCTTGTTAGAATGTCTTTGCAGTTTCAATCCACGCACCCGCGTAGGGTGCGACCACAATTGTTCTGCTGGATCTGAATCATTAGGATTGTTTCAATCCACGCACCCGCGTAGGGTGCGACAAGTTACAGCAAGCAAAGGCACAGATCCACATGGTTTCAATCCACGCACCCGCGTAGGGTGCGACGATAATTGTTTATCGAAGTTACCGGATTGTTTGATGTTTCAATCCACGCACCCGCGTAGGGTGCGACTACCGTTGCACAAGCGGTGTACCTTCCACACGCAGGTTTCAATCCACGCACCCGCGTAGGGTGCGACTTCGTTCGAGTTTTCCAATACGACCTTCGCTTGTGTTTCAATCCACGCACCCGCGTAGGGTGCGACTTGATGTCACCTGTAAGTTCTCCAGTTCCGGAGCGGTTTCAATCCACGCACCCGCGTAGGGTGCGACGTTTATATTTTTTATCACCCTCAAGCAATACCCAAGTTTCAATCCACGCACCCGCGTAGGGTGCGACCTTCATCTCGTTAAACCCGTCGATGGCGTCAAGGTTTCAATCCACGCACCCGCGTAGGGTGCGACTTGGCCATTATGCCCACATCTTCTGTGGTGACCGGTTTCAATCCACGCACCCGCGTAGGGTGCGACTCACTGTTGCCAGCGTCATCAGGTCGGTATTGTAGTTTCAATCCACGCACCCGCGTAGGGTGCGACTCCCGAAGCAGTACCAGTTTATCGGGTTGTCGTTGTTTCAATCCACGCACCCGCGTAGGGTGCGACGTGTATTGTCGTTCACGTTCTTTGTCAGGCATCGGTTTCAATCCACGCACCCGCGTAGGGTGCGACCTTGCTGTCTGCCGGAGACAGGTCTACGGCGCTGTTTCAATCCACGCACCCGCGTAGGGTGCGACCCACCAGCTGCGTCTATTTTATCTTGTAAAGAAGTTTCAATCCACGCACCCGCGTAGGGTGCGACAGTATATCTTTCAATCAACTGATTTCCTTATATATATGCTTATATTTCTGCGAATATCTTACGACACAAAATTAAAATCAAATAGATTAACGAAGAAAAAATGTAATTAGTTTATAATCAATGAATGCGATTCATATACAATTTATGTACCGCTTTAGGTTCGCAATCAGATAATCAACTCACCAGATAGATCAAATGATGTTATTTTCCCTAAATATTCAATCCGCTTACTCCAATTCTTTCCTAGAAAATAAAAACGGATACTGTCTAAATTCAAATCAATAATTGATTCCAGTCTAGCCTTTAACAATAAGAACTGAGATTCTGTAAGCATACATTCAAAAACTGAGTTCTGCACTCTTTGTCCATAATCCTTACATGCATTCGCAACATTCCGTAATCTTTTCTTTCCAGAATCCGAAACGGTATCTACATCATACGTAATTAAAACCATCATACTTCATTGAATTAAGAAAACCGGATAATCATCAATCTCGCCACGGAGATAACGGGCCATCAACATGGCTTGAGAATAAGGTAATAGACCTATTGGAATCTTTTCACCTAAATATGGATGGGTTATCAATTCTTTTTTCCTGTTTTGCCAAGAAGAAATCAGTGTTTTCCTACAATTGTCAGTCATTAAAATACTCTCATCCCCCTGACAGAAGAAATCTTTCTCTGATACCTGCTTTCTATTAATCAACGATAACACCAACCTATCTCCTAAATAGGCTCTCAGCTCTTCCATCATATCAAGCGCCAAAGAAATTCTACCCGGACGAAGTACATGAAGGAAACCAACATAAGGGTCAAGTCCAACCGACTCCAAAGCTGAAGCCACATCATTGGCTATCAATGTGTAGACAAATGACAACATTGCATTCACTGCATCTTTGGGTGGGCGTCTGTTTCTACCATGAAAAGGAAAAGCTTCTTTTTGATGGAGAATCAATTGAGAAAAGACCGAAAAGTAGATATTTGCCGCTTCTCCTTCTACCCCTCTTAACTCATCTGCATCTTTAGCATTCAAGACTTTTCGTTTTGCCACCTCCAATAGAGAAGCTGCCTTTTCAACTTCTGCATGTAACCCATTGTCCCGAATAAAGCGACGCAGGATATTACGGTAGTTCTGGATTTTCCCCCCAATAAACAACCTACTCAAATGTAATGATAACTTTTCGTCACCAGAAAGTGAATATTGCTTCGTACGCAATAAAACATTCCCTTTTGTAGCTCCTTGGATTCTACTGATGAATCTTCCTTGCGGAGTTAAGAAAGTTAACGACACCTGATTATCTATACATAGTTTCATCAAGCCTGGGCTGGCTCCCATATAACCGAAAGTCACTATTGCTTCGATATTCAAGATGGGGATTCTAAACATTTCATTCTGTTTCACAGACACAACCACATTTAACCCATCCTTCGACAAATATGCATCTGGTGTTGTTACATACAAAGTATTAAGTAGTTTCCTCATACAAGTATTTCTTTAGATAAGTTGAAGCTTGAATTTTATTTTCCACTTGAGGTAAACAGACATCATAAAGAGAACATCGTTTGCAATGAGGCAAATAGACAGGATTCGGTATCTGTCCGGAAGAAAAGACAAGATGCATTTGGTCTGCGCACTCCTGAGTAAGTTTTCTCAACTTGTCATCGATATGTATCAAATCCCGACGACGCACTTCATGATAAAACAACGCACCATAATCCAGCTGTATCTGATACATCTCTTCCAAACACATTACCTGTGCGGCCAATTGAACCTCATCACATTTATCCGGTTTCTGTTTACCTCGTTTATATTCAACAGGCAACAGGTTCCAAAATCCGGGATAACGTGGATGTCTGATAGCATTGGTCGAAGAATCTGAAGGTGACAACTCTATCGCATCAGTCATTCCATATAGTCCTAAAGTATGTGACGCAATGTGAACAGAGCGTAAAGTAATGATATCACCGGATTTCTGGCGATAAAAAGGATCATCTACCCGCTTATGCAACAATTGTCCCTCTGTAGTTAGACTGTTATCTTCCCATTCCTGAGACAAATGAATAAGCCCCCATTGCCTGGGACAAAACATAAAATGTTGTATCCCAGACAACATGAGCATATTGTCATCATCATACTTCATGACAGAACATTTTATATCAACTCTTCCAAGTGAACATGTTCCGGCAACTTGGAAGCATCTACTGAAACTTCATAATCCGCGAAACTGCGAGCTGCTCCCTCACATTTCTTTTGGACTGTAACCAAATCAAAAAGTTTGTTGGCAGGAGCATTTCCGAGTTCACTATCGTGACGGAACACTATAAGTTTCTGAGTACTCATCAAGCCTCGTGAAGCCGAACGATCACAATCGAACATATTCTTCAATGCTTCCCAAAACAAATTCAAATCCTCTTCAGAAAAACCGGTCTGTTTAGCCAAATTTGCAGAAATAAAGCCATGACATCTGTATAGGCCGTACGGGACAGTCGATTTACGTCCCATAGTATGATTATCCCCACCTTGTTTTTCTGCTTCCTTATCTGTTGTTACTGCTATACGCGTAATAGAATGCTCCATACTGACAATCGGATCTACAGATCGGGCAAAAGTCAGTTGAATCGGTCCTCTTACTTGTCCGGCATTCTTTCCTGTAGTCATAACAGCTCCAAAGGTTCTGATGTCATAATATTTGGCACACATGAACTTACGAGCAGCATCTACTTGTTCACCGTTTTTTTTCCCTTTCTTATCCTTTTCTTTCACTGATTCATCATCGTAAGATTCATCAATCAGATTATTCAAGATAGCTTTCTCTTTTATGAAGATATCATAACCCGATTCACCGGATTTTAACGTCTGTATATAATTCCGTACTTTACGTTTCAAACATACATCTGTTATCAACCCCTCTCCCGTTTCAGCATCTACTCTCGGTAAGTTTCCAGCATCCGGATCACCATTTGGATTGCCATCCTGCACATCCACGAATAAGACGAAATCTATTTTATTCTTCAATTCTTCCATAATATCAGTATTTTATTTATTCAACATTATCCTCATCTTCTTTATTTGTCTTATAAAATTCAGCCATCTGATGATGGTACCCTACAAAGAAACGACCTTGATTCTGTATATCCAAGTGAGTGGGAAAACCGTCGGCAGAAAGCATATCTATGATTTCATTTTTCAATTTCCGGAAAAAAATGATTGAAGGTTCACTCAGTTTCTCTTCATGATGAACAGAAAGATTCATCAGATTTCCAAAAACAGCGGCGGGTGTTGTAGAAGCTGCATTCAAGTAACGTTGACGAATACTATCTATTCCACTGCTTTTCTTTTGTAGATATTCCAATGTGGCAAACAGACGGCCACACACATAACCTACATTCTTGTTCGATTTATCTAACATAACGGTAAGTTTATGATGATTATTTGATAATCTGTTTAAATAAGCTTTAATCGTTGCAACACGAGCTTGTGTCAGTTTCTGCTCAGCACGAATTCTTCTGAGACAAGCCGAATATAAAGAATATGGATAAGGTATGTTCTGAAAGATACTCTTGATAACAGCCTCCGGCATATTTGGCTGGACATCTCCAATCTTTCCTTGTATAGCTACAGAGGAAAGTATGCTATAGACTCCTTTATAGGGCCTTTTCTCCTTGCGATAATCAACAATTTCCATATCCTCAAAATGCTGAAGAATATTTCCGGCAAACTCTCTTATCGAAATTTCTTTCCAATAGATCACTGCTAATCTTGCAGAATTAGGAGCTAATCCTAAAATATAAAAACGGTCGTTAGCTTCTGCTTTTCGTTCACCCGAAAATATGGATTTGAAAACTTTTTCAACTTGAATGATACCCTTATCCGGATTATCCGTTTCATCTTCTTGCAGACTCATTAATGTATAAAAGCAAGATTCCGCTTCCATTCCAACTTCGGAAATAGCAGATGCCCAAAAGACATAAGTTCTTGTAGCAATCCGGAACATGTTTCTTGATTCTTTCCTCAACAAATGTGTCAAAGCAGTCGTATAGGCAAATTCTGCATCATGTGAAATAGGTGCATTGTATGCTTTTTCTTTACCATAAGAATCGTATCCGGAATCCACCTGAAAAGCTACTAACTTGGCAGTAGCTTGACTTCCTAATATAGGTGTTGCAGTAGTCAACTCTACAAGCGAACCTTTTTCTCCTGTTATTAAGCAGGCACGGGATTCCTTGTCTGCCCGATGGTCAGACAAACTGTTTAAATAAAAATTCACCAATTCCTCATCCTCAGGAACAATAGTAGGCTCACCATTGATTCTGAACGAAACATTACACGTTAAATTCTTGCATAGCTCTTCCCAAAGGGAATCTTCCTGTAATGCTGCCAAAATCGTTTCATTCCCTTTACCGTAAAAAAGATACAATGCTTTTAATGACAAATTTTCCGGTAGAGCGACATGCAATTCCTCTATTTTTCGGCAGAATGTATTATAATTTCTTCCATTCTTTTCCCTTTCTTTTTGGATATGGGCCTCTTTAACAGCCAATTTTTGAATATCAGCTGGCGAATTCTTTAAAGGTAAATTAGCTTCCGAATAATTCAAGACATAAGAACAATTGTCCCAACAAATATTTGCCACAGGATTACTACTTCTGCTAACAGACTTAGGAACTAGAAAAGACTTACATCGTTTATTATCAATCCGACAATCTTCCAAACGCAAAAAATTCCCTTGCTCATCTATAACAATGAGAAATGCAATCTCTTTATATTCCATACCAGGGCGAGCTAATTCCCTGCTTCGATGGTAATAATCGTATAATGCTTTTAAAATCATCGTAAAATCTCCTCACTGTTTCTAGGTGGAACATTGATTACGCCCGACTGCATGTTTGCACGGAAAAACATCGCATTCACATTATCCGGGTCAGAAAAATCCATGTCGTAAAGCATGATACCTAAATCACGGTCCTGAGCCAATGGAGGTTCCAGACTCTCTCCATCTTCCAGCAAACGAAAATAAGCGGAAAACTCCCGTGTCCCTAAATAAGGTTGGTTAAAACATTGACCCTTCGAAGCCCGACGCTCAAACATAGCTTGATATTTCCCTGGATTCTCATCTTTCGCTTCCCGCTGTTGTTCACTTTTTCGCTGGCTAACAGGTATATAGACTAATTTCGCATAAATCCGATAGCGCACATCTTTCAACAACAAAGCGTTTCTTTGCTGTCGCTTCTCCTCTATATAAATCTGCTGTGTCCGTATGCTTCCTACAGCTCCAACTTCATTCCGTCTCACAGATGTCCATTGGATAGGGTTCAGTACTTCTATCCGAGTTACTTCCCATCGAATGGCAGGTTTCCAGAATATGGCTTCAAAAATGGCGCGTGCAGCTGATGGTGTAATTACATCATAACTGACACGTTCTACTTTCAACTCCGGTCGGGTAAAGCATGCCATATCTCCCCATACCTCCAGACCATATTCCTTATCGTAGTGTTCCATAGTATTATTGAATTAAGATTTCATCCAACCAATGATTACGGGTAGTCAAACCTGTTTCATCGGTATATTGTTCCCGATCAGGCAACAAATACATTCCCTCAATAATTTCCTCCAATAACCCCTGTTTCAACAAGGCTTGGAAATCCTTTTCATTGATACTGACCATAAAATTACCGATTTTTTTTGAAAATTCGTATGAAAAACCATTTTTCTTAATTTTATCTACGATTTCCAGACTATTCTCATAATTTACAATGATATTCCGTCCTTTTTCTTCAATCAACCTGAATGCTTGTGCGGCTTGTTCGAAATCAATTTCATTTGTCCGAGCAGACTGCTTTAAAAGACAGACGATACCTTTTTCATCAAAGCTATTGCAACGGCAATACAATTGACGGAAATAGGCAGTCATCGCTTCTTGGGAGAGCCAATCTGTAACTTCTCCCATACTCTTTCTCGCCTCATTGGCCTCACTTAACGAACCTCTCGGTAAAGGTTTGTCCAAATTAAACACATAGGTATTAGCTACACCTAGTTTTCCCTCACGGTTACATCTACCAGCTGCTTGAAGTACCGAATCCAATCCTGCTTCCTGACGGAAAACTACCGGAAAATCCATATCAACCCCAGCTTCAATCAATTGTGTGGATACAACCCGAATAATCTTGTTGGAAGAATTGCCCAACGCTTCTCGGATTTGTTCAATAACCCTCCGTATATGTAACGGACACATTCTGCGAGATAAATGAAACAGAAGCCCTTCTTTGGGCATCCGGGTAAATATCTCAGCTGCGTCATTCCGGGTATTCACAATACACAATACCTTATCATGTTGAGTCAAACGTTGGACAACATCCTCATAATGACTGCGATGTTTGTCAAAGCAGATATTCACACGACGCAGTTTATCACATAAATTCCAATCTACCGGAATAAGTTCTTCCACGTGCTTCAAACCATAAAACATGACCCGATCATTTGTTCCCCGATGATTACCCGTCAATATGGGTTGACTCGCTGTAGTGAACAGGATACTGGTTCCAAACAAGCGTTGATATGTATCCAACGCATTCACAATAGGTTGTAGATATTCACGGGGGAGTGTCTGTACTTCATCTAAGATGAGTACACTGTTCGCTATATTATGAAGCCTTCTACAAGCAGAAGGCTTGTTACTGAACATGGACTCAAAAAGCTGGACATTAGTGGTAACAATAATCGGATAGTCCCAATTTTCGGATGCCAGACGTTGCTGAAGTCCCAATTCAGAAACATTCCGTTTATCTTTCCAGACTTCATCCGGATCGAAACTCGAGTGATGTTCACACACATTCTCATCACCGAAAATTTTTCGCAAAACGGCAGCCGTCTGCACAATGATACTGGTATATGGAATAGCAATGATTATCCGATCCTTACCATGTCTGATAGCATGTTTGATACTCCATAACAAAGAGGACAATGTTTTGCCACCTCCCGTAGGCACCGTCAATGAATAGAAACCTGACTGTAAGGCAGATTTTTCGCTACAGACCTGTTGGATGTCTGCCCGCAACTGATTCAACGCTGTTTCAGGAGCCTTTTCTGACAAAGATTTCAAATATGTTTCTAACTTAGGTAGTAAATCACACAACGATGTTTTATCATTACGCCGAAGGTAATTATCTCCATTCATAAAACTCTCTGTATTGAGATAATCCGCATCTACCAGACATGAAAACAAAAGGCGAATAAAATGATTGAAATCGTCTGGATTCAATTTCATGGACGGAAACAAATCCTTTTCAGGAATGCTGAACTGCGGAAATTCTATTCCTTCAGGAATTTCATCGCCCATTTTCGCATTAAAGTCGTAACTGTCATACAAACCGGCATGGTGAGAAACTATCGGATAAGAAAGGATTGGATATAAATGAGGATATAACTTTCTAGCGACAAGCGCCCCAACGTAAGCATGAGGAGTCTTTGGCGCACATTTTATATCCGACTTGAATCCGGAAACTTTCCGGATATAATTCTGAAAAGATTTCTGTTCTTTTCCTTTGTCGTGAAGCATTCCCATGACATAACCTATGTTTCCACAACCGAAAACGCTTGCAAATCTTTTTGCCAATATAGCTACTCCCAGTTGATGTTCTTCGTTAGACTGAAATATCCATGAGTTAGAATCGGTAGAATCCAATTGTTTCAAATGAGATATGTATCGAGGCTCTTGCATAAGCATAGATATTAAAGTACAAAATTATAATAACGCACTCACATCTCTAAAGATAGATAATAATTGATAATTATTCACACCCTAAACTTTTTTTATAATTTCTTCCTGACGATAGCGCTGAATCGGTACCGTCATAACACTACAAACGGTACCATATTCAGTTCTGTAAAAATTGTTGTAAATGCATATTACTCAAGTTCTGGATATAGAATATTTCGATGAGAAGTAAATAAAAAAGGCTTTGAGAATTTCTGTATATAACAGAAATTGAGTAAATTAGGAATATCCAAACAACTAATCACACATCTCAAAGCCATGAGCAAATATACTAATATTCCGTCAGAGTTCAAGAATTTCTTCAGTGGAAAACGAAAAAGTTCCATTATGGATATGTTTTCTAACCTTCTTGTATTCCTCCGTTTTGACAACCGCAATCTGGGCGATAATAAAAGAAGCAACGCCAACTGACCAATCTACAAGTATTCCAACTTATCGTGCTAATGCCATTCTTTGCTATAAAAGGTTTCTCACATTATGGATCGACGTAAAGAAGAATAGCGAGAAGCAGATAAAGATGGTCAAGGCAACTATCCGGTACAGGATTCCTTTTGATTACTTACTAGTTGATAGCTGGTTTACAAATACCGGGCTTGTGGATTTTGTATACAGCTGTCATAAGAGTTTCATCTGCTTGGCATGGCAAAAATGGGTAATACAAAGTATTCCACCTCATGGGGAAAGCTTTCAGCCAAAGCCATTGGATGTATCTCATACCTAAAAAAACGACCCGCCGATTTAAGCATTATGAAGAGGCTTGGCGGGTTCTTGTGTTGCAAAGATATGTAACAATTATGATTCAGCAAATTTCTCTATTGATTTTCATCTCCTCAACAAGCCTTTTCTGACTTTATGCCAGTCATATTTACCTCATGAAAAAGTCATGTTTCAAAAGGCTCCAGAGAGAAATCATATCCAAACGGTTGGTTCTGGGAATAAGACATGTTTAACCGTTGTTTAATAGGATTTTAAAAGGGGATTAACCTTACTTGCTTCAGTTCTTTCAACTGGTTTTGACTCATGAAATTCGGATTCTCCAGCGGCTAAAATACCGCAAAGACCTTCAGTGCTACCTTTGAAAGCGAAAAACGAAGGTCTGTAAATCGGGATTTTCCCTCCCCGACCGCAAACGTAAAATTCCTTCCACCCACAGTCAATCGGGTTAGGATTCCAGACCTAACGGCATTACAGGGTTCAAAAGGTTCAAAGGTCCACTGTAGTGACCCCTTACCGTACAAGGGGGCCTGAATCTCGGATAACATCCAAGCGGAAACAGTCAGAAATTATCTGTCCGCACATACTTAGACCGGCTCCTGAATTATACGTCGTACATATTCCAGCACATACAGATTACCGATACGCCATGAGCTGATTCATGAAAACAAGTCACTCACAGAAGTTTCTGTCACATCTTCCTGCAACAGCAATACGGCCTGTAGTTTTTCCTGTTACAATCTGTATCGTCCCCAATATGGATGTCCGCATTCCACCACCTCTTCCCGCCGGATCTTACCATTTCGGAATAATATGCGGCAAAATTCACATTGTAAATATTTTTCCAAATCAAAGAAATTAATCAGGCGTAAAATAAAGCGAAACAATTTGTAAAGATAAATGTATTTCAGGTTTTAGCGTGATTTTATAAACGTCTGATTATCAAGTATAAAAAATTTTCTGTCGTGGGAAGGAGGTCTTCAAAGTGAACCCTGGACCTTTTGGACCCTGCAAAAAATCTCCCTCTTTTGTTTTATTTCAAAAACTTGTAAACAATAAATACCACATACAGGAATCTGAGCGATACAAGAAGGCAGAAACAAAGGTCTAAAATCCGGCCAATCAGAAACCCTGCACACGGGCAGAAAACACCTCCCTACACGTACACCGGCAATCCCTTCGCCCGAAGTACTCAAAACGAACGCACGAACGGAGTAAAACGGACTCGCGTTTCCATTCGTCCGTGCGTTTGTTTTTTCCGGAAGGAACCAACCGGTTTTATTTACAACAGATTTTTCCCGAAAAAAATGATTCAAACATGGCTAGAAAAACCTAAATTATTCTTACATTTGCCGCAGATCATTCGAATATGACCCCAAACAAACAACAAATGATAATCAAAGATGTCAAACAAACCAATGTTTCTGTTTTCTCGAGGCCTTAGTTAGCCCATGGAGGACATAAAGCAGAAAAGCCGGCGACGATTATTCGTAAAGCGGGGACGTTTGTTATGCTCTTTGACATTTTTGTACCCTAACCTCTCCTTCAACGGGGAAGCTGAGGTTCTTCTTTCCCGATTTGCATCGGAATGATTCATTTTTATCTTACCTTTTAATCATTTGTTGTTTTATGAAAAAAAATCATTTTATACGCGTAATGCGTGCACTGGATGAGCATCTGTGTGCACCCGAATATGCCAGCAACCTGCTGGTAGTAGAACTCTTATTGGCAGACTTCCCTGCCGATACCTCCGAATTGTCCGTCCGCATCCATTCCGCCAACTTCCAGTTGTCAGGCACCGACGTCTGGCAAAAAAAGTCTGACAGGACTTCCAAAAAGATCCGCTTCAACATTCTTTCCGAAAAGGAATGGGAAGCCGGCGACTATTACGCATTCGTATACCGGAACGGACGTCCGTTATGGTTTACCCGGTTCTTCCTGGCCTACGGCTACGAAGAATGGAAGAAAATCCCGCTACAGACTTTCGAAGGTTATCCCGACGAACATTATTTTGCCGAGAAACTATGCTTTACGGACTGGTGGCACAAAATCTACCAGTGCCGGTACAAGGTTTCCTTCATCGAGGAAACAATCCGGAAACTACGCCGGTTTGCCGAAACCGGAAAGTCCGTATCTCCCCTGCTGGTCGTCGGCGAAGGATTGGCGGGAAAAGCCTTTTCGTACTTTTCCCTGTCCAGCCATTTCAGCAACGAAAACACATACGCACGCTATAGCCTTTCGCTGAAAGAACTGACCTCAAAACGTCTGAAATGGGAAAACGCCGTTCAGGAAATCAGCCAGAAAAGCGTGGTAGTGGCCGAGGTTCCCGAACTGAATTACGGAACCAACACCGTCAACCTGCTGAACATGCTGGCTACCCTGCTGGCATGCAACGCCTTTCCGCACACGACTTTCATTTTCCAGGGTACAGAAAAACGTATCCGGACGATGCGGTCGGCATGCCTGTTGCTGGACCGGCTGTTTACCGACGAACACACCTTTACGGTGCAGACGGAAGGGAATCAGCAACCCGTACCCTTCTTCGAAGAAAATTCCGGGAAGAGAAACATGCAGGAAGGAAATGACTCCGATGAGCTTACAGCCGAACAGCAACTGCAGGAGATGGTAGGCCTGGGAAGGCTGAAACAGGACATGGAAGAGGCACGGACGATGGCGCTCTTCATCAAGGAACGCAAGGAACTCTGCCTGGAACAGAACGGCGAAAACCGTCACCACATGTTGTTCCTCGGCAATCCGGGAACCGGAAAGACCACGGTGGCCAAGCTGGTCGGCCGGATGTACCACGACATGGGACTGCTTTCCAGCGGACATACGGTAGTAACCAGCCGCACCGGCCTGGTAGGCGAATATATCGGACAGACCGAAAAGAACATGAGAGAAGTCCTCGAAAAGGCCAAGGGTGGCGTGCTTTTCATCGATGAGGCTTATACCCTGAACCCCAGAAGCCATGATTCGAACGACTACGGAAAAGAGGTTATCCATGCCCTGCTTGCCGTCCTTTCGGAACCGGACCCCGACATGATTGTCATTCTGGCCGGCTATGAAGACAAGATGAAAGAGCTTCTTCGGACCAATCCGGGACTGAAGGACCGGTTTCCGCTGCGTTTTCATTTCGACGACTATACATCGGACGAGCTGCTGGAAATCGCACTGCGCACCCTGAAAGCCCGTAACTATACCCTGACTCACGAAGCCGGCAAGCGCCTGAAATCGCTGATCGAAAAGGCCTCGGCACAACGGGACGAATACTTCGGGAACGGACGCTGGGTACACAACCTCATCGAACAGGGACTGATCAAGAGCATGGCCCGGAGGGTGATGTCACAACCTTCGCCCTGTAGCGGATACGAGCTGTTCAGTACCCTGGAAGCCGCCGACGTGGAAGATACCGAAAACCGCCTGCTACGCAGCCAGGAACTGAAAATCACGTCTCCTGTCCGCATCGGTTTCCGGGCCTGACGGCATACCGGGAAAAAATGCCCCGACCGTGTATTTCTCCTGCACGGCCGGGGCATTTGTCTGTTCAGGGCAATAAACGCATCAATGAGCGAAAAGACCTTCTACGGGCAGTTCCTTGCCATCTTCGCCCAATACCTTCAGGCTCAAGGTGCCGCCGTTGCTGTCGAAATAACGGACAGCCACCGGATGGTATCCGGCCTTCAGCGCTTTCTGACCGACCAGTTCACGCGGAGAATGAGGACCATCGTTGTCGACCACCGTTTCTTCGTCGACCGTAAGGACACTGCCGTCGTCCGAAAGCAGCGCAAAGGTATAGATTCCGTCCTTCGGCGCCTGGATATAGCCGGTTATCACCAGACCGATATTGCCGCTTACGCCCTCAGGAATCATAACCGAGGCGGTTTCGTATTCTCCCTTCAGCGGTGCCTTGGTGATCTCACTGCATTTGTTGCCCTTGAAATCATACCACACCGCTTTAAGTCCCGTCTTTTCCGGCTTCACTTCAGTGGCCGGAGCGTATTCACTCTTGATAAAACGGGTCTTGACGATGTCTCCTTTCTTGCCGTTCGGACGGAACGTACGGAAAGTAAAGTCCGTACTCTCCGTGATGGTCACAGGGCCTTCGTATCTGGCAGAAGACGGGGTAGGAATGCTGCCGTCGGTAGTGTAATAAATGGAAGCGCTCTTGTCCAGACAATTTACCGTCACTTTTCCTTCTCCGATAAACGTATTGGTCTCATAGAAGCCTTCCAGATCCGGAATCCGGTAATTGACATTCATCACATTCAGCCGGTCAAAATGAGCCGCCATCCGTTCCGTGAAACCGTTCCAGTCTTTCTGCGCCGGATCGCTCCATCCCAGTTCGGCAATGGCCAGCATACGCGGAGCCGCCATGTACTGCATTCTCTCGCGCGAAGGAATCCATTCGCACCAGATATTGCCCTGTACACCCATGATCAGGGCCTTCTGCGCATCGGTCATGCCTTCCAGTTCGGGTTCATAATTGTAAATATTGATGACACTCTTCTTATCCTGCTGATAATCGAGGTAGAACGGCGCGTTCGGTGTATAGATGACCTTGTTGCCGTGTGCGGTAGCGATCTTCGAAGCATCCTTCGACCAGCTTCTCCACCACATAACCGTAGAAGTTTCGGAAAGCCCGCCTTCGATAATCTCATCCCATCCTATCATTTCCTTGCCGTTCTCGTTGAAGAACTTCTCCATGGTATGAGTGAACCAGGCCTGAAGTTCCTCTTCGTTCTTCAGGTTGTTTTCACGCATGCGGCGCTGGCAGTCCGGACACTTTTTCCAGTTGGTCTTTTCCACCTCATCGCCTCCGATGTGTACATACTTGTAAGGGAAAAGCGCAAAGATTTCCTTGTACACATTCTGACAGAATTCGATGGCGGAATCTTTTCCCGGACAGACCGGAGAACTGAAGGTAGCTCCCCATCCTACCTTATCCGTACAGGCCACTCCCTTGTAGTTGCTGACAGCGGCCAGCATGTGTCCCGGCATATCCACCTCGGGCAGTACATCGATGCCTCTTACCGCCGCGTAATTCACGATGTCACGAATCTGATCCTGCGTGTAGAATCCGCCATACAGGGTATCTCCGTTCTCTATATGCAGGTATTTCTGAGGAATCTCATAATCCGGATTGTCCTGTTCCCGCGCATAAATCATGCAGTCGCGGTCGTGACTGTTAAATTTTCTCCAGGCTCCCTTCTCGGTCAGCAACGGATATTGCTTGATTTCGATGCGCCATCCCTGGTCGTCGGTCAGGTGCCAGTGGAACTTGTTCATCTTGTAGAATGCCATCAGGTCAAGGAGTTCCTTCACCTCGTCCGCATCATAAAAATGACGGGACACGTCGAGCATCAGGCCCCTCCACTCGTAACGGGGAGCATCCGTGATATTCACTGCCGGAACGGCCCAGTCGGTACCCGTCACGACCTGTTTCGACTCGATAGCGGCCGGGAAAAGCTGACGGAGCGTTTCGATACCGGCAATGACGCCTCCATATCCGGTACCGGCAATATCCACGCCACGGCTTGTAGCGTTCAGCGTATAGCCGCCGTCCTTCCCTTCCCCGCGGAGAGAAAGATTTATGTCGCCCTTTCCCTTTTCCGGCCGGATGGTATATCCTGTAGCCGTCGAGAGCATCCTGGCCAGATAACCGGCAGCCGGAGCCAGCGTCTCCTCGGTATATCCGATCACGGCATTGTTTTTCAATACGAAAGCTCCCTGATTCACCTCTACCTGATTGGGCAAAGGTATGAGCTCTACCTCACACACTGTAGCGGTCTCGCTACAAGCACTGAAGCCCAACAGACCGGCCAGTGCCAGTGTGCCCGCTATCAGGCTGCATGAACATTTTTTCATAAGCATAGAATTTGGTTAGAATGAAACATACTGGATACGGATAGGCCAGCCAGCAAGGATCAGTCATCCTTTTCTAAAACCCTGAATCTGACCGTTTCCGAATATCCTGCAAGTTATCAAGAATATTTCTAACATACAAGAAAGGAAACGGAAATGTGGACAAACATTTCGCCGAATATCCCGGATAACCGGCATCAAAAAAAGACGTCCGGACGTTTTTTGATTCGTCCGGACGTCTTTCTGAGTTCAACCGGTGTCCGTCTGCGACCAGACGTCCACCCCTTTTTCCCGTCGTTTTCCGTATCAGAAAGTCACGGTATTCATCATCTTGTCTACCAGCATTCCGTCTGCGGGCTGCAAGTTGTACGTATAGTCTTTCTTGGCCTTGAAGCGGATAATCAGCAACTGGTTGTCGCCTTCCAGGTACGGCTGTTCACCGATATTGACAAAGGTAGGATACAGCGCTTTCACACCGTTGGTATGCAGACGGTCGTTGGTCATGTTCTTCATGGCCTCGATACCCGGTGTCTCAATGCCCAGGTATTCCAGTTCCTCCGGATTGTAAGGCAGCGCAAAGCTGAAGGCATTGACAGAACGGAGTCCCTTGCCGTTGACTTCCAGCGTCACGGTTTCGCCGGCACGGTAATGCTTCTTGGGAGTCGTTATCTCCAGCGCTCCGGCTACCGACGGAATGGCCCGGCTGCTTACGCCCGATTCCAGTTCGATACCCACCGCGGAAATGTCGTATGCGTCAATCAATCCGTTCTCATTCAGGTCGCCCTTGCTGATGTAGCCCTCGTAATCGGAATCTCCCTTCCGCAGGCCGGTATAATTCATATACGAAGTCAGGTCGTTGTGGTCGATCTTCTTGTCATTGTTGATGTCACCCGGGATGAATGTATCGGTACCAGGTACACGGAAGACATACAGTTCACGACCTGAGCCGAAATTACCTACCGCCTGGCTGACGGCTATCTTGATGTAGCGGGCCACCGGTTGCGTAGTAAAGGCGAAATGTTTCACGTCGCTTCCCTGCCAGTCGAAGGTTCCGGCCGATGTCCAGTTCGTGCGGTCCATGCTATAGAATACCTCACCTTTCTGAAGCGTTCCGTTTCCTCCATCCAGGCGAGGCAGATAGTCAAAGTGATCGAGTGTATTGATGCTCTTCAGGTCGATGATGAGATCGAACGGTACGGCGGCCTTGCTCCACTCGGTATGCCATGCGTCGGTCTCGTCGAAATTGAACAGGCGACGAACCGGCTGTCCCGGCTGGTTCGGACACGAAGTTTCTCCCTTGATACCCCGGATGGCAAATTCCAGCGGATCCGATTGTGTCTTTCCGCTGAAGCTGCTCCACTCGGACGCGCCCGATGCGTTGACCGCACGAATCCGGAACGAATAGTCTGTTTCAGCCTTCAGATCCTCGAAAGTAAAACGGTTCTGACGGATGGTAGAATAAATCATTCCATCGGATTCTATCTCATAATAATCGGCTCCGGCCACCGGTTCCCAGGTAGGAGTCAAGGTATAGGCTCCGGCATTTTCATCGGTAATCCGTGCCTGAGGTGCCTGCAAAGCCCCTGTCTGCTTCAACAGCCTGTCGGCCGGAGCAAATGCAAATCCCTTCATTTCCACCTGCACACCTTCGACCGTTACATCTACCGGGTGCAACTTGACGTGTACCACCGGATTCTTGCGGATCTGTACGGAAGCGAATTCCGATCCTTCGGTAGAGAAACGGTTCAGTTCCGGAGATTCCTCGTAGTAATATACGTCGGTACCCTGATCGAATGCTTCCTTCGAAGAAACGGCCTGTAGCTTGACATTCTTCTTGCCGATACGGGCACTGAGTGATTTAGGTGCCTGGGTGACATTGATACGCAATTCGGTGGTACGTTCCTTCACCAGTCCGTCGTACATGCCTTCTGTGGGTTCGATGGTTACGGTCACCTTATCGCCCTCCTGCTCGGAATGGATACGGGTTACGGAAGAATCGCCTTCGCGGTATGCTTCCGTAACGCCATCGTCGTCGTACTCGATGAAGGAGCTCTTTCCGTAAGGATAGATTTCATACATCCGCAGATCTTTGGGCCACTGGCTGACGTTGTTGTGTTCCGTGGTCACCGGAATGATGGCTCCTCGCTTGATGAAAAGCGGCAGCTTCCAGAGCGGAGCTTCAAAGTTATTGATGATACGGCCTCCGGTGTAAAGATCGCCGGTAAAATAGTCTATCCATTCGCCTTCCGGCAGGTAAATGCCGTTACGGACATCGTTTCCCTGCTCGTCGGCCTCCGTGTTGCAATAGACCGGAGCCACCAGCACATACGGACCGTACATGTACTGGTAACGGGTTGCCGGACCGTAGGTATACGCGTTCGGATAATCAAGGAACATGGCACGGATCATGGGCTGTCCGTCGATCGCCTCGCGCGCAACGCTGTAAGCGTATGGCATCAGGGCCGATTTCATCTTCAGGTACATACGATTGATGGATGCTGCCGGTTCACCCAGGATATGCGGGTATTTCGGATTGGCTCCCCATCCGTCCATATTCAGCTGCATCGGCGTAAAGGTCTTCCACTGGAAATCACGGACATTGACCGGAACGTTCTTCCCTCCGAAGATACCGTCCATGTCGGAAGTAATGTTCGGCTGTCCGGAAAGTCCGGAACCGATATAGGTAGGAATGTGGAAACGGATGTATTCCCATTCTCCGCCTGTCTGGTCGCCCGACCAGATACCGGCATAACGCTGTGTACCAGCCCAGCCATCCAGCGAGATGATGAACGGACGCGCGTTGTGGCCATAATACGGCATGATACCCGCTACATCAGACACACCGTTCAGTCCGAAGGAATAACCGGCACCTACCCAGGCCACATCGGTCTTGAGGACACGTACCCCCGCATCGCGGACCTCGCGCACGATGTCACGTTGCAGCAGTGCTTCTACCCCTTTCTTCGGATGCAGGTCCGACTGGGTCCAGAGTCCGATCTCCACCCCTTTCCGGCGGGCGTAATCACCCAGCGATTTCAGGTTCTCGATGTTACCCTCCAGTGTCTCGGTCTGTCCGTATCCAGCTCCGTATCCGTCGTTCGGAAGAATCCATCCCAACGGCATGTCGTGTGCCGCGTAACGGTCGATGACGGCACGGGCAGAGAACTGGTAATTATTTTTCTCACCATTCAGTGACTCCTTGATGCCTCCGTTGTCTTTCTGGCTTTCCACGTACTTCTTTCCGTCTTCGAAGAGAATACCTTTCTCCGCATCTTCTTTCCAATAGTCGCGGTTGTAGGCATTGAGGTGTCCTTCGTAGAATCCGAATTTCGGGAGCAGTACCGGACGTCCGGTGAGCTGATAGAAGCTGTTGAGCAACTCTACCGGTGTATCGTCCACCCAGAAGAAGCAATCCAGGTAAGGCGTATCGTGACTCAGCAGGACGGTACCCGGCTTCGAAGCGCCAAAATCGTATTTTCCGGGAGCAAACGTATAGCCCATCATGCCATATCCACGGGTAGACCAGTAGAACGGAGTCGGCGAAGCCACACCTCCGTCGGTCCACTGATTGGTATTGACAATCTCAATGGCCTGTCCCTTGTGCGAGAAGCGGCCGTTCTGCACACCTCCACCGTAAAAATATTCGTCCGGATTTTCTTTTAAGGAAAGGATAACCTGCTGGCCGGTAAACTGTACGGGAGCCGTTTCTTCTACCACCGCTTTTCCGCTGGAAAGCTTCCGGATGCAGAAGAGTCCGGTCTTCTTATCGATTTCTACCGCTATCAGCGGTGTCGTGACGGTAATTTTTCCGTTTTCATCCGTCAGTTGCAGTGTTCCCGGATTCAGGCGGGGATTGTCTACCAGAATCTGTGCGGGAGGAACGGCTTCGGGATCGCGGATAACGCCACCTGCATTATCCTGAAAGAAACGTACCATGTTCTCGCCATAGAAATCGAGCATCATACGTTCCTGATTGGCAAATAACACTTCGACAGTTGTCGGATTGAGCAAAGTCGCGCCACTTACGAGCGGTTGCTGTTGCCCCGTTGCTGTCTGCTGCACATCAAAGGTAGCAGTTGTTCCTGCTGCGGGAGCTGCCAGACAGACAGGCAAGGTGAGCGCCAAAGCCCACACTTTCGGTTCATTTTTCATAGGAATTATATTGTTTATAGGGTTTGTCGGTTCTTCTCCGAGCCGACAAAGTTACACTATTAATTCATTAAACGAACCATCCGGCAACAATAAAGCATACAATAAAGGTTGTTTATCCAGATTTTAATATTTTTGGATAAACAACCCCCTGCATATTTCCTATGCGTTGACTTTCCGTTCCGGGAAATATGTTTCTACCAAAGTGGCAAAAGCCGGTTCCTGCCTGATACTTTCCAGATCGGTTTCAGCTTCCAGCTCTTCCCAGGTAATGTTATGATGACTTTCCAACGCCTGTTTCAACGTATCCAGCGCCTCTTCCTTACGGTGGGTCAGCGCATACAGGCAAGCCAGGTTGTAGATGGCGCTGGTATCGCCCGACAAGGAAATTACTTTTTTCAACGAAGTCTCGATGCGTTCACAATCCTGTTCCAGCGTTCCGTTCAGCTTTGCCAGATCTGAAAGGGCCAAAGCCTGATTGTAAATCACGATCGAATTGTCCGGTTGAAGTTCTACGGCCTTTCCGTATTTTTTCAACGCCTCTTCAAACAAAGATGCCTCACCTTTCAGATCGCCCTGTGAGGAAAGCGCGTTTCCCCAGTTGTAATAGAAAGCGGGATATTCCGGTTGCAGCTCTACGGCCTTGGTAAATCTGGCATACGACTCGTCGAACAACGCGTCATCGTTCTTCAGTGTGGCCAGGTCGGAAAGCGCGACTCCCCAGTCATTATACACCAGGGCATTGTCCGGCTGAAGTTCCGCCGCCTTCGCATATTTCTCAAAAGACTCCTGAAACAATTGCTCGTCTTGCTTCATCATGGCCAGGCGTGAAAGCAGGTTTGCCCACTTGTAATAAGCCGGCGCGTAATCCGGATGAAACTTTGCGGCAATGGCATATTTCTCTATGGCATCGTGAAAAACGGAAGCCTGTCCCGTCATCAGGGCAAGGTCGGACAACGTAATCCCCCAGTTGTTATAAATCGCCGCATCATGGGGCGCATAACGTAACGCCTGCATGTATTTCTGAGACGCTTCCTGAAACATTTCAAGCCTTCCCATCGTCTTGCCATAATCGGCCAGGGCATTGGCCCAGTTGTTATACAGCATCGGATTGCGTGCATCCATTCTGGCCACCTTCATATATTTCTTCAAGGCACGCTGAAAAAGTTCTTCGCTCCGTTTTATCTTGGCCAGCTCGAGCAGCGATTCAGCCCAGTTGTTGTAAGCGGCAGCATAATGCTTGTCCAGATCCGTCGCTTCCCGGTAGCACACGCATGCTTCTTCCAGCCGATTTAAACGCTGCGCCTGGTAGCCACGCATGAACCAGTCCTGTGCCGTAGGTTTGTGTTTCCGTTTGTTTGAAACGGGTTGAGTTATTCTTTCATTCTGAGTTTCTTTCAACATAAAACAATGGTATTAGAAATAACTTAAGTCTTCAATAATTAATGATCTCGTATTTCAGGGAAACTTTCTCCCGCCGTACTCCGGCTGGAAAAAGCCCACTGATTTCACGCCAAAAATACACAAATATTCCATTTGGGCGACGTCCTGACCCAAGTTTTTTCCAACAATCCATGAAAAGGAAAGCGAAAGGACGGTATCGGCAGGCCACCACTCCACCGAGAGGCATACAAACTAAAAAGGCTTTGAAAACCGACTGATTTTCAAAGCCTTTCAACATTTAGCTTCACAGCTTCGTACACCCTCAGGGATTCGAACCCTGGACCCACTGATTAAGAGTCAGTTGCTCTACCAACTGAGCTAAGAGTGCATC
>ENA-ORSF01000091-ORSF01000091.1-human-gut-metagenome-genome-assembly--contig:-NODE-91-length-43578-cov-8.62211_pt1 | contig 43578 bp, 25 predicted proteins | sample MGYA00242188_ERZ509155 | MGnify/ENA primary metagenome ERZ509155 (study PRJEB26280, sample SAMEA2338656) | human gut metagenome | biome: human gut; feature: human-associated habitat; material: faeces...
ATATTATTCTTTGGGCGGATTAACCGCTGTCAATGTTGGCAAACATAGTAACTTTTCCTTTCTTTAAACCGACAAAAGCGTAATCATAGCTTTGTCTATCGGAATAACAAAGATACACAAAATTATTGAATAAACCATAAAACAAGCCCTTTTAGCAAAATACCGACCCGATACCTGACCGATTTTCCGCTTCCGCATCAAAATTCAGGAGAACAGGTTCAAAACAATCCGCATCGGCTTCAGAATTATTTTCCCATAGCCGGCGTCCGATAACCGGCCCATGAATAAAGCCTGCCGGTATTTTGCCGTCATGCGGAAAATCGCCTATCTTTGTATACCGGAACTTCATAAAAAAGAACCTGTCATGACAAAGCACTTACCCACCTGCATCATCGCATGCCTCCTGACCTTCATTCTGACCCTGACGGACGCTTACGGAGAGAACATACGTACCGGAGCCGACCAGACGGAACAATACTTTCCGCTTCTGAAAGGAAAACGGGTCACCCTGGTAGTAAACCAGACCTCCCGAATAGGCGAAACACACCTGCTCGACACGCTTTGCGCCCTGGGAATACGCCCCGTGCAGATTCTGGCACCGGAACACGGATTCCGTGGAACCGCCGACGCGGGCGAAACGGTCCGAAACGGGAAAGATACCCGTACCGGTGTACCCATCTACTCCCTGTACGGGAAGAACAAGAAGCCTCAACCGGAACAATTGCAACGGACGGACTGGGTGGTATTCGACATTCAGGACGCAGGTGCCCGCTTCTATACCTACATCAGTACCTTGTATTACGTGATGCAGGCCTGTGCCGAACAACACAAGCCCCTCCTCCTGCTGGATCGCCCCACCCCGTGCGACTACATCGACGGACCGGTGCTGAAGAGTGGCTACAAGAGTTTCGTGGGCATGTTTCCCATCCCGGTATTGCACGGATGTACCATCGGCGAACTGGCCCGGATGATGAACGGAGAAGGCTGGCTGGGCAACGGACTCCGGTGTGAGCTGACCGTCGTTCCGGTGAGCGGATGGCGACACGGACAACCGTATTCCCTTCCGGTGAAACCCTCGCCCAACCTGCCGAACGACCAGGCCATCGCCCTCTACCCTTCCCTGTGTCCCTTCGAGGGAACTCCCGTAAGTGTGGGAAGGGGTACCCGGAGTCCGTTCCAGATTGTCGGAAGTCCCGTTACCCGTAATTTCCCGTATACGTTCGTACCCAGGCCGACGGCCGGTTCGGACAAGAATCCGCTCCAGAACGGAAAGACCTGCTACGGACTCGACCTTCGCCAGACGACTCCTCCGGCCGGATTCTCGCTGGAATACGTCCTCCTGTTCTACCAGGCGTACCGGAAGGCCGGACAAGGAGACAAGTTTTTCAGCCGCCCCCGTTTCTTCGACCTGCTGATGGGCACCGACCAGGTACGCCTGGACATCCTGAAAGGAAAGGATGAAGCCGGAATCCGTTCTGCCTGGCAAGCCGACCTGGAAAAATACCGGAACATGCGGATGAAATACCTGCTCTATCCGGATCGGGAGCAGGAATAATGCCGAAAAACGATGTCCCCTGCCCGCACATTTTGTAAGAAACACCTGAACGAAAAAGGTGGAAAATACTCATCAAGAGCACTTTCCACCAACATAAACAAATCCAAACTTTCCTAGTTACCTCCATAACCAGGATTTTGTTCCAAAAGATTGTTTGCCCCGATAATACTATAATGAATCGGGAATCGGTTCAGATACTGATTATTAGTAGCTTTGTGATCCCACCAGTCTTCGGTTACGTATGCCCCCCAACGAACTAGATCCGTACGCCGGCGTCCTTCGCCCAAAAATTCAAGTTTCCATTCTTTCAGCATGCGATATTCATTAAGATTAGCGGCGGTTACAGGATCCGGATCAACTCCATCGACAAAATAGCGTTTACGAACGGTATTTATTAAATCAGCAGCCCCTTGTTTATCACCAATACGCATCTTGCATTCAGCCAGAGTATAATAGATTTCAGTCAAACGAATCACAGGGATATCAGGATTGTACATCTCCTTATACTCGTCAGCATTCGGTCTCGGACTACGTTTCATCAGACGTACACCAGAATCCTCCTCACCCGTAGCGATGGTAGAAGGCAGCTCGTCCACACTCGCATATTCCGTACCGACCTTGGTAAAACAAGCTATCTGGTCACGAATGACAAGCGGTTGACCGATATAGTCTCTCGCTCCTACGCAAACCCAGTCCGGATGATCAGGATTCACCAGCTTGCCCACTACAAACATGCCACGATACTTTCCACCTTCTTCATAGACATATTGCTGTTTACGGACATCCTTATCGTCGTAACCTTCATAATTATTACTCAAATTGAAGTGGTATAAGTTCCCTTTCGGATCACGGCTGGGAATCAAACAACTTCCATTGTCCGCATCGGAATCCTTCAATCCCCCCAAAAAGCCCTTATAATTATAGGGCATGGAAGGTTTCCAATAGCATCCATCGGTTTCCAGCTTTGCATTTTCACTGGGAAGTGTCCAGATGATTTCGGGACAGGTTTCATTCCGGAAACCAAAAATATCGGTCCAGTCTTTTGCCAGTTCATAACTTCCATATTTCCCATCGATGATATCCTGACAAATCTGGGCAGCCTCCTGATACATCGGTTTTCCGATATAAGCTTCCGCGTTGAAATAAAGCTTAGCCTTCAGAGCGGCGGCTACGGCCTGATGGACCGTATTGGTCTCCATTGCCCCCAATTCCGTCTTTACAGGCAATCCGGAGAGAGCCTCCGTCAGCAACGAATCGATAAAATTGAATGTCTCTACATCGGTAGACCGAGGCAAAACTTCACTTTGAGTAGTCGTATAGAGCGGAACTCCCCCGAAGAAATCCAGTCCGTCCAAGTAAAAGGAAGCTACCAACGTATTCATCTGACTCAACATGGACTCTTTGGTTCCAGGCTCAAAGCCCAAAGCTTCGAAATCAATCTTCTGCAAATCTTCCAACGCATCCCAGGACAATGCGATTCCCATCGAGAAATTCGTCCATCCATTCGCAATACTGGTCATGTCTTCGGTATACTCATGGTGATGAAATTTCTGATAGACGGCCCCATCATACCAGTCGCTTCCGCGAGTAGGAACACAGAATTCATCCGTACCGAGCTCCTGCAACTCCCATCGGGCCCTATCCTGGGCAATCCACCATCGCCAATGGGTAAAAGGTCTGTTAAAGCGTTCCCAAACCGCCTCCTGCGAAGAGTAGAACGTTTCAGGCACTACTTGAGAATAAAACGTTGGCTCCACATTGCAGGAAGTTCCCATAGTCAAAAAGAACAAGCTTCCTACAATTCCTGATTTTATAGTAAATACTTTCATAGCTATGTATCTTAACTTTGTTCAGTCAATATCATTCTAACCCTCATACTTCAGAAAGAAATCTGTAATCCCAATGTATACGTCCTTACCAACGGATAAAGTCCGTCGAAACGTTCCGTACCCTTATCCCAACCAGCAATATCAACTTCAGGGTTTACACCGCTATACTTGGTAAACATACCCACATTTCCCACCGTAGCATAGATACGGAGTCTGTCAAGCCATTTGGAATAGTCTTTCAACGAGAGTGAATATCCCAAAGAAATGGCATCAATCTTCAAAAAAGTACCATCTTCCAGATAATAGTCGCAAATCTGTTTCTCACCTCGGATGTGGTTGAACTTTCCATAAGCTTCTTTCAGCACATTGCACTCGTCGATTCCCTGGATACCGAAGTACATATTGATCATGTTGTACACATCGAACTTAATCCAGCTACGCATATTGATATTCAAATCAAAGTTCTTATACATGATCGAGTTATTCCATCCCAGCATAATCTTTGGCACATAATTGCCAATATATTGCTTGTCCGCTTCGGTCTTCTCAGCAGCAGGAATCACCTCTCCTTCCTTGTTGTACAACAAGAAATTACCATCATCGTCAAATCCGGCAAATTTCCAAAGATAGAAAGAACCGATGGTAGAACCTTCCTCCATTCTGGCAGCATCGCCCGGTGTACCCGGAGTCGGAAATGAGTTTCCATTGTAGTAAGTATTATTTCCCCATAGCGTAAGAATCTTACCAGTATTATGAGCCAGATTCACTTTGGAAGTCCACACAAAGTCTTTGTTCCGGATGATATCACCCCCTACTTCGAACTCCCAACCTTTACTTTCCATAGCTCCGATGTTCTGCCATTGCGTTCCTTGAGTAAATGGAGGTTGAGGTACCTTCACCTCGTAAATCATGTTATCGATCTTACGGCGATAGTAATCGAACTTTCCGTAAAGACGATTGTCAAAGAAGGAGAAATCCAATCCGATGTTCCATTCCTTTTTCTCTTCCCATCCCAAATTTTCATTAATATTTTGCGTTTTACCATAAGAATATGCCCAGGTTCCATTAGGTAGCATCCAGTAAGCATCCGAACCCAACATATTGGCCATGAAGGAGGAGCTGAAATCATTGTTACCTGTCACACCATAACCGAAACGAAGTTTCAGGTCATCCATCCAATCGACTTTCTCCATAAACTTTTCGTTGGAAATACGCCATCCTCCAGACAACGCCCAAAAATTTCCCCAACGGTTCTGAGCCGAAAATTTTGACGAACCTTCATGACGGATAGTTGCCGTCACCATATATTTATCATTATAGGAATAGTTCGCACGGGCATATAGCGCAAACAAGCGTTCTGTGATGTTCTTTCCGGAACCCATTCCGGCCTTACCATCACTCAGGTAAGAACCTTTACCAATATCCCAAAAACGGATTCCTTCTACATCGAAATTATAATTTTCAGCATAAAAGTTTTCACCGTTGTTTTCAAAGTAAGAATAACCTGCCACGGTATTCAGGCTATGTCCTCCTTCCAGCTCTTTCACGTATGTGGCGTAGCCTTCCGAAGTCAGGTTTTCGGTCTTACTGAACTCCAGTTTGGCCCATCCGGTACGACTGTTGTTTACTTCATCCAAGTGATAGCGGGAACGGAACTGGTGAAGCTCCCACTGACGGCTCTCATATCCGATGGTCTGCGTGTACGACAGACCAGGTATCGCCTTGACATTCAATTTCAAAGAAACTTCCGGTTTGAACCACTTATCAAGTCCTTCATAATCATACAAGGCCGAATTGGCCAACACGTTGTAATCCAAGGTTTCGCCTGTCCATACATTATATCCGCTCTCGCTATCCGGATCGTATGGAGAACGAGTCGGATTGTTTCTCAATGCCTGTTGGAAATTAGGCCAGTTGTTATTTCTCCAAGCCTGACGATAATCTACATTCGGACGAATTTCGAGCCATCCATCAAACAATTTGAAATTCGCATTGATTCTTCCTCCATAATCCTGCCGAGAATCATCAATGGCAATACCTTCATTCTTCTGATAAAAAAATGAAGTGAATACCTGAGCATTTTCCGTCCCCAATTCCAGAGTCAGATTGTGTTTCTGAGAGAAATTGTTGTCATTAATCAATTCTTCCCACCAATCCACATTATCCCCATAATCGATTCCGACGTTGTGATCCCTATATTCATCGGCGCTCAGCATTTCCGGTTTTCCGTAATCTTGCTTCTTGGAAAGTTCTGTACTATAAGTCAATTTAACTTTCCCGTTCGTATTCGATCCACTCTTGGTCGTAATTAAAATGACTCCCGAGGCAGCCCGTGTACCATAAATGGCTCCGGCAGAAGCATCCTTCAACACATCAATCGATTTCACATCATCCAAATTGACAGAACGAATATCACCACCAGGAAAACCATCAATTACAATCAACGGTGACCTTCCGGCATTGATAGAAGTCATACCACGCAACTGGATAGTAGTTCCGGCATTCGCGCTACCGTTGTTCTGCAACAACAATCCACTGATCTTGCCCTGCAGGGAAGTAGTTATATCGGCTCCTCCAACCCCTTTCATCATATCATTTGCGGAAAGAGAAGTCACGGCGCTGGTCACCTGTTTCTTCTCCATGGTTCCATATCCTACCACAACCACCTCATCCAAGGTTTCCGAATCTTCGGACAAGGTAACTCTGATGAGATTCTGACCTTTTACCGAAACCTCTTTCGTCTTATAGCCGATAAATGATATTTCCAGAACGGCATTGGCCGGTACATCCTGCAAGACGACCCGTCCGTCAATATCTGTTACATTCCCGTTTGTTGTTCCCTTTACCAATACATTGGCTCCAATCAGTTCTCCCGCATTGTCAGATACGACTACCGTCACCTTCTGATGCTGCTGGGCCATTGATTTTTCATTCAAATCACGATGGGAGGCCGATAAATCTTTAGCTTGCAAGTTAACCGTTGTAATCCCCAATAACCCCGAGACAAGCAATACCGTCACTTGCCTGAACGAAGTACAACGCATGCCTAAGTTATGTTTCTTTCCAGATATCATAATCAAAATATTGTAGAATAAACAAAAATTAAAGGATTGATTCTCAATAGTAGTTGTTAATATTCTGCCTTAATGAAAGGGGCATCCAGCAGATATTCGATGCTCTCTCTCACACTCTTCAGTACGTCATCCGTACTATATGATTCTATCTCGGCTACAATGTCTTTTACACCTGCCACATCCGCATTCCGGAAAATCGCGTCGTAACCAACCATACCGCTTTGTCCGATTTCCCGATGGTCTTTCAGATGCAACATTCTGAAACGTCCCGGATACTTGTGAAAATAATCGACCGGACTATTCTGTCCTCTTACCACCCAATATACGTCCATTTCGAAAAATACATATTCAGGGTCTGTGTGTTGCAACAGATAATCCATCATCACCTCACGGTTTTCCACTTTCTGGAATTCATGGGCATGGTTATGATAACCGAATTGTAATCCGGCTGCCTTGCAACGTTTACCTATCTCGTTGAAATACTTGCAATAAAGATCCAGGTCCTTCACCGTTTTGGGAACTTCCAGATAAGGGAATACGATGTATTTCATGCCAGCTTCCTTGTGGTCGGCTATACACTGGTTCCACCAGGCCAATGCCTCAGACAAATCGCCGGTCTGCAATTCATGGACATTCAAAGCTCGGCTACAATGCGAAGACAACACTTTCATACCGGCATTCTCCACATCGCGCTTGAAATCGGACGGTTTACGTCCATAGAATTTATCTTCACCGTAATAAGCCGCCTCTACCGAAGTATACCCCATATCAGCCAGACTTTTCAATGTCTTGAGATACACATCAGAAGCTTTGCCGTCTTTATTGACATCATTAATCAGACTCCGTACGGAATAAAGCTGGATTGTTATTTCTTTTTTGGCCCCTTTTTCCGGGTGAGCCATAACGATCTGGAATGGAATCAAAAACAGAATTCCAAGCATCCAAAAATAACATTGTCTTTTCATAGATAAGATAAGGAATTAAGCAGTTCCGGGCTCAAAACAATCTTAGCCCGGAACATGCATCAACTTTTAATTTAATATAATGAAAACTAGTCAAGTATCTTGATACGGATGTTTCTGAACCAGACATCATCGCCATGGTCTTGAAGTCCGATAAATCCTTCATGGTTTTCGCCACCGCAATTATTCAGCAATTCAAAAGCCAACGGCCATTTATCTTCACTGAACTTACTTTCCTGCAACATCTTGGTCCATTGAGGAGTCCACAAATGATATTCTACGACGTTTTCTCCGTTCTGTCCATGAACTACGGTACCTTTATAAACCATAATTTTAGCCTGATTCCATTCACCATAAGGCTTCTGGTTCTGAGGAACAGCCGGAATCATATCATACAATGAAGCAGATTGGCGGTTGTTATCCTTACCCAATTTCGCATCCGGGTGGTTGGCGTTATCCAATACCTGATATTCAGGAGCGGAAATATAAATCGGCTCCAAAACTTCGTTTCCGTCCTTGTCTTTCGAAGTGACTTCCTGTGCCAGATACAAGATACCAGAGTTACCGCCTTTCGAAATCTTCCATTCTAGTTGCAATTCAAAGTTCTTGAACTTATGTCCGAAAATCAAATCGCCACCATCGTTGTTCTGTGCTTCACCGCCACCTGAACCATTGAATTTGATACAACCGTCTTCGATGACCCAACGTGAAGGAACCCTGTCCTTACCATAACCACGCCAGCCGTTGAATGTCTTTCCGTCGAAGATTGTAATGTAACCATCCTTGTCAATCGGAAATGCCAGACTATCTGTTTCAGGCGCCTTCAACGATTTGGAATAAGACAACATAGTGGTAGTAGGAGCGGTAGCTGTAGTTGCCGTTTCTTCCGCTACCTGATTATCGGCCTTTTTCTGGCCGCCACAAGCCGCCAAAGTACAACTCAAGGCCAATACGCCCAAGGTATAATTCATTTTTTTCATGTGAACAAATATTTAAAGTTATTGATAATCATTCTGTTGATATTCCGGATAATCATCTAGGCATATCCGGCAATGCCCAACCTGCACGGTAATGATGCTTGATCAATTCGGCGGCAAATTCCTGCGCGTTGATAGGCTCTGTCCATGTCTTGTTGAACGACGGATGTCCGTTATGAATGGTAAAGCCGTCCTTGATACAAGTCTTCAGCGTTTCGTTTTCACCGATATTGGTGAAGCGCATGTTTTCGCCGTCCCATTCCAATGTCTTGTTCAGGCCCTGTAGACGGACTGCCAATACACCCATTACGACCATTTCATTCAATGGACCAGCTTCGGAGAAATCAGACTTAACCGGAACACGGTATTCCGGATCTTCCTTACATGCACGTACCCAATCCATTTCGTGAGAAGTAGTCACACGACGGCAAACCTTCGGTGCATTAGGCACTCTTCCGGAAAGCAAGAACGGATTTTCTCCATAGCAGCTACAAACCAGCGTATCCTTGGTTCCATGGAAAATAGTCAGACCACCGTTTGCCGGCATCAACGGCTTTCCTTCCGGGAATCCTTTCGGACGTTCAGGCAACAGACCACCGTCGTACCAGTGTACTTCCACTTCGGGCATGGAAACTTTCGGCATGTTCTCGCGGGCAGGGAAAATCATTTTTACATGCTGTGCCTGAGGAGCACATGCATTCAGCAACAGGGTAGAACTTGCTTCCACTTTGGTAGGATAACCCAGTTTCAAGGCCTTGAAAGGCTGATGCAGGATATGACAAGCCATATCTCCCAAAGCTCCTGTACCGTAATCCCACCATCCACGCCAGTTCCAAGGATGATAAATCGAATTATAAGGATTCAGTTTGGCCGGACCGGTAAAGAGGTCCCAGTTCAATGTCTTCGGAATACGTTCTTCTTTTTCCGGTTCATTCAAGCCCTGCGGCCAGATAGGACGGTCTGTCGCACATTCCACTTTTACGACATCACCGATTTCACCGTTCCAAATCCATTCGCAAACCAGATCTGTTCCCTCGCCGGATGCTCCCTGGTTTCCCATCTGGGTAACTACACCGGTCGATTTCGCCAATTTAGTCAGCAAACGTGACTCATATACCGAATGGGTCAACGGCTTCTGGCAATAGACATGTTTCCCCATTGTCATCGCATCTGCGGTGATGATGGCATGGGTATGGTCGGCCGTAGCAATCATGACACCGTCAATGGATTTTCCCATTTCATCCAGCATTTTGCGATAGTCCCAATATTTTTTCGCATTGGGGAACTCATCGAATACGCCTTTTGCATAATTCCAGTCCACATCGCATAATGCAACCAGATTTTCAGTGTCTTTCACGGCATTAATATTGCTATGTCCGATACCTCCGACACCGATAGCAGCAATATTCATCTTATCGGACGGTGAGATGTGTCCGAAACTCTTACCCAAGATAGAACTAGGAGCGATTGTGAAAGAAGCCAACGTGGCAGCTCCTGTCTTCAAAAATTCTCTTCGAGATACTTTTACCATAAGATTCAATTTAAAGTTAATACTATCAATATTTTTATTTAAAGTGTTTTAAAAGCCCATAGCCGTTTGTCATCGTCCTTCTCCGTTGGCGGATTTCCTCCAGTGTGGCATTGTCACCGATAGCGGGTAAGGCATGCATCGTAGCGTCCTGCAGGAATTTCCAGGCATATCCGGACGCAATTGCCGAATCACGCATCGGAGGTAAATCCGGCGAAAGCTTCCCTTCAAGAATACACCGGGCAAACAAGTCGCACAACACATCGATATTCTTCCCGCCATAAGGTCTTTCTATCCGCTCGGTGCGGGTAACTCCATGTAATTCCACTACAGCCGTCTTGAAATCATGAGTCATTCTGGCTATCCCCTTGGTGCCTATCAAGTCAGTATATGAATTGTGTGTCTGGTCTTTCGCCAACTGCCCATATACGAATCCCTGTGTAATATCGAATACGATTCCGTTCTGGAATGTACCATGACACTGGAGCCACCACGGGTCTTTATAGCTCCACATTCTCATCCCCTGCGCATGCCAGGTCTCATATTCGCATCCGGCATACCAGCGGGCAATATCGACATAATGCATTCCACAATCATGGAAAGCAGGTCCTTCGTATTCGTGCCCTTCACCGGGAGCCAATCCCGGAGTCATGTGGCAGATACGGATAATGGCCAGTTCACCAATCTCACCGGACTCGACAAACTGCTTCAACACATGATGATACCAGGCATTACGCAAATACAGATTGACCGTAGCGATGATGGAACTATTCTCCACCAGTTTTACCGCTTGCCACTCCCGTTCGATGGAGTCGGCTATCGGTTTCTCGGCTATCACATGCTTATCGTAACGGACCGCCTTTTCAATCTGAGACAGACGCTGGTCCGCCAACGTGAACAGTCCGACGGCCTGGACAGATTCGTCTTCGAAAATGACCTGCTCGTCTGCTACAATCCGTGTGCCTTCCGGAGCCAGACCCTCCGCTTCTTTTCTGACTTCGGGATTCACATCGCAGATGTATGCAATGTTCCATTTCTCACTTTTCTTCATTTCATCCAGGTAGAATCTGCCCATTCTACCCAATCCGATGATTCCTATTTTTATCTGTGAATCTTTCATAACCTTTTAGATATTAAAATTTTTAAAGGCTTATTCCTCCGGCACATCATCCGCCTTTACCAGCCATGCACTCATTTCCCACAACATATAGATAGGAATAAAGACAGCCATTAGCGTGAACGGATCCGAAGACGGAGTAATCACCGCGGCTACCGTCAGAAGGATGACGATGGCATACCTCCGGTACTTCTTGAAAAACGTACGGGTCAGTAACCCTAATTTAGAGAACAAAGCAGCCAGCAAAGGCAATTCAAACATGATACCCATCATAAAGACCAGCATCAAAAAGTTATTCATGTATGAATCCAATGTCAACTGATTGGTAATGAACGAACTCAGTTCGTACGTATACAGGAACCGCAACGTCAGAGGAAATACAACAGAATATCCTACCACACATCCCAAAAAGAACATAAATGTACCAAAGACAAATGCCCATCTTATCTTGATACGTTCATTATCATACAAAGCCGGACAAATGAATTTCCAGATTTCATAAATCATATAAGGAAAAATAATCAGCAGGGATGTCCAGAAAGACAAAGACATGTGAATGAAAAACTGGGATGCCAGCTTGATGTTGATAACCTCCACCTGGAAAGGCTTCTCCAAAAAATCAGGGACCAACGAAGTATATGAATTCAATTTCGCCAGAAACCGATATAAGAAGAAGTCTTCTCTGGACGGAGCCAGCACCACCTGATTGAACAGAGAAGGTATAAACATAAAACTGGTCAACACTCCTATGGCCCATGCGATAAGAATCCGTATCAATGTCCACCTCAGCACTTCCAAATGCTCCCAGAGTGGCATTTCCATATGATCTACTACATCACGCATACCGGTTATTTCTTTTCAGGAAGTGAAGTTTCGTTGTTCAAATCAGTATCCAGACCTTTGTTGATATCCTTTTCGATACCGTTCATTCCATCCTTGAACGTCTTGATTCCTTTCCCCAAACCGTGCATCAGTTCCGGAATCTTCTTTCCACCGAATAAGAGTAAAGCGATAAAAGCAATCAACAGGATTTCAGAGGTTCCTACAGAACCCAAAAATAAAAGTGTACCCATAACAGCAATAGATTTAAAAATTAGTATTCAAAATTGAAGGTCGTCATTGAAACCTTGTGCTGCAAATATAAAGGAAGAGAAAAGGGCCGTGTAAAGTGAAATATTTTTTGTAGTATCCGGAAACTTCTAAAGAAACGATTTCCAGGAAGTTACAGGTATTCTCCTGCAATAATTTATAGAGAAGACTTGGAGATGGCACCCGTTCCAAACCTAAAGGAAAAAATGATACAATACATCCAAAGACACTTCCAATGCCCCCAATGGCATCTACACTTTCAAACTGGAAGCATTTTACAGAATGCTGTTTATCAGTCCATTAAAATTATATTTAGAAAAAACACTCTACACAAATAGAGTAAAAATCAAATTATTTATAATTTCGTACGATTAAATCTAGTTTTTGTGATGGCTTATGAAACGCACTGCTTTTTTCATCTTATTCGCATGCTGCTGGGTCTCGATTTTCTCCCAAACCCCCGACACCGGCACTCTGCTCCGACAATTGTCGGATTCATTGAACTATTGTATCAAACACAGACAAGAATATATAAATAAGAAGGAAACCCGCATAAGAACCATCAAACACCGGTTGACAAACAAGCCACAAGACGACTGGCAACGATACGAAATATACGACCAGCTCTCCAAAGAATATCAGAAATTCAATGTCGATTCGGCAATCCATTATGCGGAGAAGAAACTAGAATTATCAACTCTCCATCACAAGTCTACGGAACTCACCAGGTCTAAAATAGACCTTTCATTGCTTTGTTCCATGAGAGGCAGGTATCTGGAAGCTGAAAAAATCCTGCAAAGCATCAACAGCAGTTCACTGGACAAGAATCTACGCGCCGAATACTATAGCGCCTACCACCAGTTCTGGGAGTATTATTCCATTTCCTCCCGAGACAACGCCTACGCTAAAAAACAATTTGCACTGTATGATGACTCACTCATCCATGTCATGGATCACTCCAGCATATCCTATAAGATATTACAGGCAAATATTGCAGGAAACAAAAAACAATACCTTGAAGCCGAAAAGAAATTCAAAGAGCTGTTGGCCGATGAAGAAATTGGAAGTGCCCATTATGCCATGATAACCTGTGGGCTTGCCTTCAATTACATGACCCTGAACCAGCCGGATCAGGCTCAAATTTATTTCACCTTATCGGCCATTACAGATTTACGCAATGCCACCAGAGAAAACATGTCATTACAGATTCTGGCGATGATGGAGTTTCAGAACAAGAATCTGGAACTGGCCTCCACCTATGCGCAAATAGCCGTAGAAGATGCCGTAGCTTCAGGCATCCATTTCCGTACTTCGCAGATTTATCAATTCTATACAGACCTGAATGCCCAGTACAAACAAGAAGAAACCAAACAGAAAGCCAAATTGCGAACGAGTCTGATTGTCATCAGCTGTATCTCCTTCTGCTTGATTCTACTGGCTATTTATATTGTTCTACAGATACGGAGAATCTCCCGCATCAAGGAAACGCTTTCTCAGAGCAACGAACAGTTGAGGGAATTAAACAACCGGCTGAACCTGATGAATGAAGAACTGAACCACAAAAACGAAGAGTTGCATGAGATTGGAAACATCAAAGAAAAATACATTGCCCAGTTCTTCGATTTATGTTCCAGTTACATCAGTAAAATGGAGAACTACCAGAACCAACTCTATAAACTGGCCATCAATCACCACTATGAAATGCTGATCAAACGATTGAAGTCGACCAGCCAGATTGATGAAGAGCTGGAAGCTCTCTATAAACATTTCGACAGTATTTTCTTAAGTTTGTATCCTACCTTCATAGAGGAGTTCAATGCGTTGCTGAGCGAAAACGAGAAAATCACACTTAAATCAGAACACCTGTTGAACAAGGAGCTACGTATCTATGCGTTACTCCGGCTAGGATTGGTCGATAGCAATAAGATGGCAAGTTTTCTGCGGTGCTCCATCAGTACCATCTACAACTATCGTACAAAGATGAGAAACAAATCCAGAATCGAAAGGGATGATTTTGAAAATCAAGTCATGCAAATAGGAAAAGCAGACACCCACAAATAAAAAAAAGCGAAGCAGGACTTGCTTCGCCTTTCTATTGAAACATATCGCTTCACTTATTTCTTTTTCATCTTCTGCATCATACCGGCCATTTTGCTGCCCGTCACCATCTTCATCATCTTACGAGTCTGGTCGAACTGCTTCAGCAGGCGGTTTACTTCCTGAATGCTGGTACCGCTACCCTTGGCGATACGGGTACGGCGGCTTCCGTTCAGGATTTCCGGATGTGTACGTTCCTGTGGAGTCATGGAGTAGATAATCGCCTCGATACTCTTGAACGCATTGTCATCGATGTCAATATCCTTGATGGCCTTTCCTACGCCCGGAATCATGGAAGCCAGTTCCTTCAGGTTACCCATCTTCTTGATCTGATGAATCTGAGTCAGGAAGTCGTTGAAATCGAACTGGTTCTTCTGTATTTTCTTCTGGAGGCGCTTGGCTTCTTCTTCGTCATATTGTTCCTGGGCACGTTCTACCAGTGAAACGATGTCACCCATACCCAGAATACGGTCGGCCATACGGGCGGGGTGGAACTGGTCGACGGCGTCCAGCTTCTCGCCGGTTCCCACGAACTTGATAGGCTTGTTCACCACGGTACGGATAGACAGGGCCGCACCACCACGGGTATCACCGTCCAGCTTGGTCAGTACCACACCGTTGAAGTCCAGGCGTTCGTTGAACTCACGGGCCGTATTCACGGCATCCTGACCGGTCATGGCGTCTACCACAAACAAGGTTTCATCCGGATGGATGGCGTTCTTGATGGCTTCGATTTCGTTCATCATCTGTTCGTCGATGGCCAGACGACCGGCGGTATCGACAATCACCAGGTCATATCCTTTCGCCTTGGCTTCCTGAATGGCGTTCAGGGCAATCTGCACCGGATTCTTGCTCTCCGGCTCACTGTATACGGGTACTTCCACCTGCTGGCCCAACACCTTCAACTGCTCGATAGCGGCCGGACGGTATACGTCGCATGCTACCAGCAACGGCTTGCGGTTCTTCTTGGTCTTAAGCATCCGGGCCAGCTTTCCAGAGAAAGTTGTCTTACCCGAACCTTGCAAACCGGACATCAGGATCACGGCCGGACGATTTTTCAGTTCGAGTTCTGCCGTTTCGCCCCCCATCAGCTTGGTCAATTCATCGTGTACGATCTTCACCATCAGCTGACTCGGCTTCACGGCCGTCAGAACGTTCTGTCCCAAGGCCTTTTCTTTTACCGTATCGGTAAAACTCTTGGCTACTTTATAGTTCACATCGGCATCCAACAGGGCACGACGTACATCTTTCAAGGTCTCCGCAACATTGATTTCCGTGATTTTTCCTTCACCTTTCAATATCTTGAACGACCGTTCCAGTCTTTCACTTAAATTGTCGAACATATATTATCTTATCTTTTATTTATTTACTTGTGACATTGCACTTTACTTGGCAGGGTGCAAAAATACGGAAAATCTCTGGAATAATCGAATAAAATTAAAAAGAAAGACATTGCTCCCCCGAAAAGCCGCTTATTTTCCGGAAGCCTGACGCGTTGCCTCATACGCTTCCATTTCTTTCCGGCTCCGGCTGGACGTTACCAGATAGACACCGCCGAAGATCAGCAGGACGGCTACTCCCTTTATCATATTGAACGAATCCAGCCCCCAGCATACGGCTACAATGCAGGCCACCAACGGCTGAATGTAATTATACATGCCGGCTACGGTAGGACGAAGGTTCTTTTGACCCACAACCACCAGCATGTAGCTGAAGAAAGTAGCTCCCACTACGATGAAAGCCAGTCCACCGATTTCTTCCCAGTGCAATCCTGACCAGTCGACGCTCATCAGGTCGCTGGTGGAGAAAGGCAACGTACAGATAAAGGAATACGTAAACATCCATTTCATGATGGTAACCAGCGAATACTTATTCACGAAATCCTTGTACAATACAATATAAAGCGCATAACACAACTGAGCCGTCAACACCAGCAGGTCACCCCAGATAGCCGTGTCTCCACCGCCGGTTGTGGACGCCTGTACATGTTGTCCGCTTCCCAATATCAGCAACAACGCGCCACCGGCTCCCGCGGCAATTCCCAGAACCTTCTTCCCCGTAATCGGCTCCTTGAGGATAACCGCCGCCAGTACCATGGCCCAGAGCGGCATGCTGGTAGTGATGATAGAAGCATCGCCCGGAGAACTCAGGCTGACTCCGAAAATAAAACATCCCTGATTGAACACAATGGCCAGAAGCGAAGCCACGAACAGGCTCGCCAGATCTTTGTGATTCACATGTTCCGGTTTCTGAAAGAACGAAGTGATCCAGAACAGAATCATCGCTCCCCCAATACGCAAATCGGTAACCACCAGCGGAGTAACGGCTCCTCCTGCCATAATGAACTTAGAAATAGGAGACATCAGTCCCCACATGGTATTTGCTCCGAACATCGAAACATGACCCTTCCAACAAATCTTTTCCATTTCTTATTTTCTTCCAAATCTTTACTATATCCATACTTTCCGGACACATTTGCCCGCCAAGCCATAGGCCTGAACGGCCTTTTCCGAAAAAACGGTGCAAATTTAGGAACTATCCAATCAGTTTTTTTGTACTTTTACGCTATAATCATGAAGAAGACGACTATGTGGAAAGAAAACTTATACCAGCCGACCGAAATTCTCCTGAGAGAACACGACGAATTTCCCATAGGCGAACATCAGCACTCATTTTTCGAAATGGCTTACATTCTGGAAGGAACGGGAAAATTTGAGGCCCATATTTCCGAAACAGAAAAGGAAACTTATGAATATGCCCCCAACGATCTGTTCCTGATCTCTCCCAACCGGACACATCTTTTCACCATCCAGACGCATAGCCAGTACCTGTTCATCCGGTTCACCACCACGTACGTAACCGATTACATCAGCCGTTATCTCGGAAAGGTTCTCGACATCACCTCCCATTTCCGGATTTCTCCGGTCACCGGTGACGCGAAAAACCTTCGACAACTCATGGCCCTCATCGTGTCTGAAATTTCCGGCAAACACAAGCTTTCCGAACTGCTGCTTTCCTATTATATAAACAGCATTATCCTCATCACTGCCCGGAACCTTCCGGATACCTTACCCGAACACGACCAGTCAGACAACGACAAGGCACAATACATGTTGCAATACATCCAGCAACATATCCATCAACCGGAATTGTTGAAACTCGACGTACTGGCCGGAAAGTTCCACCTTTCACCTACGTATGCAGGACGGTTTTTCAAACGCAATTTCGGAGAAGACTACCGGAAATATGTTTCGATGAACCGGCTCCGGAAAGTAGAAGAAATGCTGGTTCACTCCAACATGAGTATCAAAGAAATAGCAAACCGAATGGGGTATATAGACTCGTGTTACCTCAACAAGCTCTTCCAGCAGCATCACGGAGTCACTCCCATCCAATACCGGAAGCAACATAGCCGGTCCTCCGAATGAATCCGGACACATCTAGATTTTCTTGTTCTGCCACCTGGCTTTTTTCAGATAAACCAGACTCAAGGCAAGCATCAGAACATAATACACTACTTCGGTGGTAAAACAAATCTCTACCGGCGCCTGGACAATCATACCCACTACCACAATGTAAAGCGCATAAAAGACCTGCACTACCACTTCCAGCGCCAGAGCCGCCTGTGTATTGCCCGTACCGGAAATGCCATTGAAATACACAAAGGCAAACGAAGCCAGCAACATGGCTCCGCATACGACATACAAAGAAGGTATCGCCTCGGCTACCAGCGCCTCCTCGCCGGTATACACCGAAAGAATAAAACGCCGGAATACAACGCACAAAAGAACACAACCCACCATGATCAGAAAAGACATCCGGGCTATCTTATGCAGGAGCGCCAATACCTGGGAAGTTCCTCCCGAACCAATCAGGTTGCTCACCAGCGAATTGGCCGTAGTAGAAAGAGATTGTACCGGAATGAGCATGACCACATACACGCTCCGCACGATGTTGGCAATGGCAAGTTCCCGTTGTCCCAGACGCTCCAGAGCCATGAAAAAGACAAACCAGATAGCCATCGCCAGAAAATATTGCACCATGGTAAATGCCGAGATCCGCAAAATACGCGAGACAAGTCCCAAATCCAGCCTACCCGGATGATTCAGTCCGTATTTCTTCACATCTATCCGATAGCAGGTATAAAGCAAGTAAAACACCAACGATGAAGCCTCGGCTATGACGGAAGCCAGCGCCGCGCCACGTATGCCCATTTCCGGAAATCCCCATTCTCCGAAAACCAGTACATAATCCAGAAATACATTCACTATCGCCATGACCACCGCACTCCAGGTAAGTACTTTCGTCTGCGTAATTCCTATATATAACGCACGGAACATCACATTCAGAAAAGCAAAAAGGAACCCGAAGATACGCCAGGAAAAGAACTCGCAGGTAGCCTCAAAAATAGCGTCCGACGAAATCAAGACACGAATCAACGGCCGGGCAAACAGATACATCAACAATAAAAGCACGACCGCCATCATCAGACTGAACATGGAACCCTGCCACATGACAGGGCCTACATGCCGGTAATTCTGTTCTCCGTTACGGCGGGCTATCAAGATCTGAGAGCCAATACTGAATCCGAAAGCTACCGTATAAACACAAATATACAACAACCCTCCCATGGCCGAAGCCCCCAACGCCACTTCTCCCACATGTCCAAGAAAAGCCGTATCGGTTACATTGATTACATTTTGCGCCAACAATCCCAGCAAGATGGGATAGGTTACCTGCCATATTTCTTTTTTGGAATACATCATCATAAATACAAAAAGCTTATAAATACGGATTTAGCGGCCAAAGATACGAAAAATAATAGAAAGAACGGAGAAAACGGCTACGTACCAGATTTCATGCTACCTGTCAGGAATACCCGTTTCAGGTTTCACCAATCAGATAGTTTCAATTGAAATAATTACATTTCAAAGCATACATCCGAAAATAATTGCACAAACTATTGGCTGATGTGCTATTAAGCACTAAATTTGCGGCCATTAACACTAATTCAACTATCGAATGAAAAAAATCCTACTCATCGGTGCAGCGACACTGATTGTTTCAAATCCAACTTTTGCAGGAGATTACTTAACCAACACCAACCAGAATGCGGCATTTCTACGCATGATAGCTCGCGGAGCTTCCATCGATGTAGACGGTGTCTATAGCAACCCGGCAGGACTGGCATTCCTGCCAAAAGACGGATTTCACCTGTCGCTTACCGGACAGAGCGCCTATCAGACCCGCGAAATCCTGGCCACTTCCCCACTTTGGACTCTAGACGGAAAAACGACCGAACGTTATTATAAAGGTACGGCATCGGCTCCCATTATCCCCAGCTTCCACGGAGCCTACAAGAAAGACCGTTGGGTTATCTCGGCTTCATTCGCCATCACCGGTGGAGGAGGAAAAGCATCGTTCGACAATGGACTTCCGATGTTCGACGCCCTGGCTATCGGAGGTATTTATACGAATGCCCAGTTGACAGGCCTGCTAGGAAAACCCGTAACTCCGGATATGTACGAAATCAATAGTGCCATGGACGGCAAACAATACATCTACGGAGTACAACTGGGAGCGAGTTATCGTATCAACGACTGGCTGGGAGCATTCGTTGGAGGACGCATGAACTATGTAAAGAGCGGATATGAAGGTTACCTGAAGGCCCAGATGAAACAAGAATATGGTGGCATGACCCTAACCAATCTGGAACTGGAGTGTGACCAGAGCGGATGGGGACTGACTCCCATCATCGGCCTCGATGCCAAACTGGGACGTTGGAATCTGGCTGCCAAGTATGAGTTCCAGACCAATCTGAATATCGAGAACAAGACCAACAAGCTGGAAGTACCGGTAGGCACTCCGGAAGAAGTCATCAAACCATACGCCGACGGTGAACAGACTCCTAGCGACATTCCTGCTTTCCTGAGCGTGGCCGCCGGTTACAAAATTCTTCCTACCCTGCGCGCCTCGGTAGAATACCATTTCTTCGACGACAAACGGGCAGGTATGCTCAACGACCGCCAGAAGACCTTGAAACACGATACTCACGAATACCTGGCCGGTATCGAATGGGACATCATCAAATACCTGACCATCAGCGGTGGTTTCCAGAAAACCGATTACGGACTGAGCGACGATTCCAGACCGACACTAGTTTCTATTGCAGCTCCTACTCCCTGGGATTCGGCGCCAGAGCCCGCCTGAGCGACGCCTTGAGCCTGGACATCGCCTATTTCTGGACTACTTACGACGACTATACCAAGACATCTGCCGACTACAACGGAACCGGTATGCCGGGAACCGATGTCTATAGCCGTACAAACAAGGTATTCGGTTTGAGTCTGAATTACCACTTTTAAATTCTATCTTCACAAAGAAATAACTTATAAGGTATCATGTAATACCTGTTGATAAATTACTCCATATTCTCCGGCATTGCTTCAGTAATCACTTTTGAGGTATCATCAGGAACATTCCTCGAAATCACAAAGTAATGTCGGAGAAAAGTTATTCAAACTGAAAGTGCTTTCAACTTCTCTATTTTATCTCTTCACTCAATTTATTTCATGATCAGACACATCATCGTTTGTAAAGTTCTCAGAAGAATTTCGTAATCCTTGCTAAGCCCTCCGGAACACTCAAGCAACGAGAATACATTGAAAATGTAACGAAGTGAATATTTCCGCTTGAAGTTTTTGTCATCTGATTTTTTTTTATAACTTGCTATTGTTTATCAGTCAAGCCAACACAATGTTTCATTTTTAACTCTTTAACGATGATTGGGTCATTGTATTTTAAAGATAAAAACGAACAACTGATAAACATTATGTTGAACCAAAACAGCCTTTAAAACTAACTTAAAATCTTTTTACAATGAAAAGCCACTGTTTTTACCATATAACCTAAAAATTGCCGTATACATTCGGATCTAGCCGCAGACGGACTCAATTGTGAGATTCCTTTAGAACTTACCGTTGCAAAATGGAGTACAGGATGAGGACATTATACAACATCACCGTCATCAGGCGGTGCACAATGTTATTACTATATAGTTTTATTAATTGAACAATGAGATGAATGGAAAGTATATACTATTGCTATTCTTTTTGCTAACCGGACTTTCGCTGAATGCCCAGCTACCGACGGATTTCCGTTCGGAACAAGTGTATCTGAATCCTGAGAAGCACACTTACTTGCCTGGAGATACGATTGCACTGGAAGGGATAGTGACGTGTTTGTCGGAAAAAGAACTGAACCCGTATAGCAACTATGTGTATGTAGAACTTTTCAACGGACAGGATTCTGTATTGCTCCGTCAGAAACTCTCTTGTAAAAGACGGGGCTATTTTTCTACGAGAATGGTTACTGAATACGAGTGGCCTGCAGGCATATATTACCTGAGGGCTTACACACAGTTCATGAGAAATTTCTCGCCGAAGAGTTTCCCTATCCAACCTTTGTTGTTAGGAAAGACTTTCCCACAACGGGAGAATCGGGTATATGAGGCTAAATGCGCACTTATTCCTGCCGGAAAAAGTCTGGTTTCCGGTTATCCTCAGACCGTCATTGCCCAGTTAACCGATGAAGCAAGTTTTCCTGTTCAGGAAGAATTATATCTGACAGATGATAAAGGAGACACGTTGTCGTATGTCCGTACTTCTTTATCAGGGATGGCACAACTGCGTTTCATTCCTCAGCAGGATGTCCGCTATACACTTGTCGGAAAGGTGGACGGTATCGATTACGAATTTCCACTCCCGAAACCGACAACGTCCATCAAGGTTCAGGGAAGCCTGAACGGACAACGGCTGAATTACCAGTTACTTCATGCAGGCACTGACTTAAGCAGGTATCGACTGTATGTGTATGACAGGGAAAACGGCCTGAGTGAACTGGCTTCGGTAAGGGAAAATGGAATCATTCAGTTGGAAAAATCACCGGCTGTTTTAAGTCTGTTTCTTACCGAAGGTAAAGAGATCTTATCGGAATATACGGTGACCTCCAAGTATCGTCAGACAAACGCTTTGCTGGCATCGGATACGCTATATGTGGGCGATACACTGTCTTACCGGTTGACGGCATCGCAAGCAGACACCCGGGTTATGGTACGGGTAATCACGGCCGAAGACCGGTTGGCGACGTATGCGGAAGGCACGTTGAATTATTTGTCGGATTATACCTCTTCCTTGGCATTTCCGGCTTCGTTCTATGCATGTACCGAGATACAGCGGGGAAATGATCTTCAATCCTGGCTTTCGGCCGCTACTTTCAAACGTTTCCAGCTTTTTGAGGCAGTGGAAAAAGATACTTCTCTGTATCAGATTCTCCCGGAACAGGTGCTTGAATTCAGCGGAACGATTGAAAAGAAAAACGGTTATCCGATGAAGAACGGAACTTTGCTGGCATATCGCTCGGACGGACTGGTATATGATACACCACTGGACGATATGGGACGCTTCCGGATGGCCGTGGATGATTTTACAGAAGGGGAAGAATTTTTTCTGCAGGCTATGACTTCGAAAGGAAAACCTGATTTCGCTTTATATCAGGTAGATGACGAAGAATACCCTCCGGTCATAAACCCACGCCCCTATCGTTTACCTTTGCCCCGATATGCCACTTCGGAGGCAGTAGCCGAATCGGAACAGTTGACCAGTTACAAGGATGGCGATGAACGAAATTATGTATTTCCGAATATTACGGTGAAAGCACGTCTGCAGACCGAAGAAATGAAGGAAACGAATGCGTTCTATCAGACCAATTTTGCGGACCGAAAGAAAATAGAAGAAAAAGATTTCAGAACATTATATGATATTCTGATGGATATGCCAGGTATTACAGTCCGACAGGGACAACCGTATGACGAGTCAGGTAACTATAGTCCGTCTTTGGCCTTGAGTCCGAAGTGGACTATCCAAAGTAACCGGGGAGCTTCTGTGTTATCGAGTTCACAAAACAATCTTCCCATCATCGTTGATAATACCCGTTACACAGAAGATAATTATGACATCTTGATGAAGATGCCTGCTTTCGAGATAGAACAAGTAGAGTTCCTGCGTCCATGGCAGACCAATGCCTATACGTACGGAGCTGTCAACGGGGCTATTATGGTGATAACCCGTGATTTCAAGGAACGCCCGGAATTACCCAGTAAGGGGGTGATGTATCAGCCGACCGGATTGATTCCTTCCATACCTTATCCGAACACCCCCTGGAAAGCATCGGCCAAAGGAATTTACAGACTGATTGTAGATGTATTCACTCCGACGGGTATACAAAGTTATGAACATCAGTTCGAAGTAGTGGAAAACTGATTTCCATGTTAACCAACAAACCGGAAGTACCGGTCGGAATACCGGAAGCGGTCATCAAGCCATACGCCGACGGAGAACAGACTCCAAGTGACATTCCGGCCTTTCGGTCTGAGCCTGAACTATCTATTTTAATACGTATTAAAGAACGATTAAAGATTAATTTATATTCCCCTGTTGCACATAACTGCCACAGGGGTTAACTTTTTTTAGGCCTTCTCTTTCCTCTCTTATAAAATATGTTCTATACTTTTGCGTCTGACAATGGTGTAAAACACAAAAGATATATGTTTAAAATAGGTATTGACGTAGGTTCGACGACCGTAAAGGTAGTCGTGTTGGACGAACAGGAAAAGATTTGTTTCTCCAGATACAAAAGACATCACGCAAAGGCAGGAGAAGTAGTGGCCGACATGCTCAAAGAATTACAGAAAGAGAAAGGAGACCTCCAAGTAAGCCTCTGTATCACCGGTTCTGTAGGCATGGGCTTATCGGAACGTCACTCCATCCCGTTCATTCAGGAGGTAGTAGCCGCTACAAAGGCCATCCAGAAAGATTATCCGGATGTTTCTTCCATGATCGACATCGGAGGAGAGGATGCCAAAATCGTTTTCTTCGAACATGGCGAGGCAGCCGATCTCCGCATGAACGGCAATTGTGCCGGAGGTACCGGAGCATTCATAGACCAGATGGCCGTCATTCTGGGTACGGATGTAGACCAGCTGAACCAGTTGGCCCTGAAAGCCAAGCAGGTTTATCCCATTGCTTCTCGTTGTGGGGTATTCTGCAAAACTGACATTCAGAATCTGGTAGCCAAGAACGTCAGCCGCGAAGACATTGCCGCTTCCATTTTCCATGCCGTAGCCGTACAAACCATTGTAACCCTGGCACACGGATGGGACATCCAGGCTCCGGTTTTATTCTGTGGTGGCCCGCTGACTTTCATTCCGGCCCTACGCAAGGCTTTTTCCGAATACCTGCATCTGAAAGACGAAGACATGGTGTTACCGGAAAACGGTACATTACTTCCGGCTACAGGAGCCGCCTTATCGAGAACGGAAAAAGACCAAACCTGTCAATTGTCCGATCTTATCACCCGCTTGACTACCGAAAGACATACCACATACAGTTCGTGCGAACTGAAACCCATCTTCAGCGATCCGCAGGATTATGACCGCTGGAAACAACGCATCTCTTCACATCAGTTGGGTAAGGCCTCCTTAAAAGAAGGCCCGCAGGATGTATTCATCGGGATTGATTCCGGATCAACCACTACCAAAATCGTGGCTATCGACAAAGACCGAAACATTCTATTCACTTTTTATAAACCCAACCGTGGACATGCCATCGAAACCGTGACCGAAGGCTTGAATCTGTTACGAAATCAATGTCAGGAACACCATACGCAACTCAATATCCAGGGAAGTTGCTCCACAGGCTATGGAGAAGACCTGATCAAGGCAGCTTTCCAGCTGAATGCCGGTATCGTGGAAACCATCGCCCATTATGTAGCCGCACATCAGCTGGATCCGGAAGTCTCTTTCATTCTCGACATCGGCGGACAAGACATGAAAGCCATTTTCGTAGACGAAGGAATCATTAACCGCATTGAAATCAACGAAGCCTGTTCTTCAGGGTGCGGTTCATTCATTGAAACCTTTGCCAATACGCTGGGATATACAGCTCACGATTTCTCACAAGCTGCCTGCCAGTCTCCGAATCCCTGTAACCTTGGATCCCGGTGTACGGTATTTATGAACTCCAAGGTCAAGCAGGTACTCCGCGAAGGGGCAACGGTAAACGACATTGCCGCCGGACTGGCCTATTCGGTTGTAAAGAACTGTCTGTACAAGGTCCTGAAACTAAAAGATGTATCAGAACTGGGACGTCACATCGTCGTACAGGGAGGTACCATGCGCAACGACGCCGTTGTACGTGCCCTGGAACAACTCACCGGAACCGAAGTCATCCGTTGCGATCTGCCTGAACTGATGGGTGCCTTCGGTTGCGCCCTGTATGCGCAAAGTCATTTCCAAAGCTCCGCATCGCTGGACGATATGCTCTCGAAAGCTGACTACTCTACCCACGAATTGCATTGCAAAGGATGCAACAACCAGTGCCAGGTTTTCCGCTACCGGTTCGCCAACGGACAAGACTATTACTCAGGCAACCGGTGCGAAAAAGTATTTACCAACGGTGCCAAGACCGAACCGGGCGAAAACGCCTACCGCTTCAAGAACGACCTGCTATTCAGCCGGAGCAGACAGACCGTAGAACATCCGTTGCTGACCATCGGTATTCCGCGCAGCCTGAACATGTATGAAAATTTCCCGTTCTGGCATACATTGTTCACTACCTGCGGCATTCAGGTACGCCTGTCCGATGAGTCGGACTACCGGGAATACGAACGGAATGCACGCATGGTGATGTCCGACAATATCTGTTTTCCGGCCAAACTGGTACACGCGCATGTACAAAATCTGATGGAACACGGAGTAGACCGCATTTTCCTGCCTTTTGTCATATTCGAACGAAAAGGCAACGAACAAAACAGTTACAACTGTCCGGTTGTAACCGGCTATTCGGAAGTCATCAAGAGTGTACAGGGAACCGGTATACCCATCGACTCTCCCGCCATTTCGTTCAAGGAGCCCCAACTGCTTTACAAGCAGTGCCGTCATTACCTGAAAGGACTGGGTATCAGCGAGTCGACCATAAAAGAAGCTTTTGGCAAGGCCAGGAAAGAACAGGAAGAGTTCGGAAAGGCTCTGGCAGAACACAACCGCCAACTGGTGGAACAAGCCCGTCAGAAAAAACGATGGATGGTGCTGCTGGCCGGACGTCCGTATCATACGGACATGCTGATTCAACACAAGATTTCCGAAATCCTGGCCGACATGGGTATCCAGGTACTTTCGGACGACATCGTACGAGACCAGTCTCTGCCACTGGAAGAACAGGTACATTTCCTGGCACAATGGTCATATCCGAACCGGATTCTGAAAGCAGCCCAGTGGAGTGCCTCGCAAGACAACGATGTTCAGTTTATTGAAATGACTTCCTTCGGTTGCGGACCCGATGCATTCCTGGTAGACGAAGTCCGCGACGTACTGATACGCAACAACAAGCCGTTTACCCTGCTGAAGCTGGATGACATCAACAACATCGGATCGATGAAGCTGAGAATCCGCTCGCTGATTGAAAGCATGAAACTGTTTCACGAGCGCAAAACTTCTGTTCCTCAAACGCACCAGAAACCCATCGGAACTTCTGTCAGCCACAACGACCTGCGCACGAAAAAAATTCTGGTACCCTATTTTACACCGTTCATCTCGCCACTGATTCCCGCCATCATGCGACTGGCCGGATACGATGTAGACAACCTTCCGCTCAGCAACACGGAATCCTGCGAATGGGGATTGAAATATGCCAACAACGAAGTATGCTACCCGGCCACTCTGATTGTAGGCGACGTAATCAAAGCTTTCAAGAGCGGAAAATACAATCCGGAACAGACCATCGTCGCCATGAGTCAGACAGGAGGACAATGCCGCGCCAGCAATTACATTTCACTGATCAAAAAGGCACTCGAGGAAGCCGGTTACCCATCGACTCCGGTTATCTCACTGACTTTCGGAAGCTCACTCGACAGCCGTCAGCCCGGATTCAAGGTAAACTGGCTGAAGATTTTACCGGTAGCCTTACGTGCCATTCTGTATAGTGACTGTATTTCGAAATTCTACTACGCCGCAGCCGTACGCGAAAAAGAGCCCGGACAGGCAGCCAGCCTCCGCGACTATTACTTGCAGGAAGGCGAAACACTGATCCGACAATTCCGGACAAAGGAACTTTTGGGACGCCTGTCGCAGGCAGCCAGCCGGTTCAACGAAATCTGTCAGGAAAAAGACTGCCCAAAGGTCGGAGTCGTAGGAGAGATTTTCCTGAAATTCAATCCTTTTGCCCAGAAAAACGTCATCGAATGGCTGACAGAACAGGGAATCGAAGTAGTGCCATCGGTGCTGACCGATTTCTTCATGCAAAATTTCGTCAACCGGAAAGTCCGGGTAGAATCTTGCATCCAGCATCAGCTGCTTCCGGATTTCGTTTATAAACTGGCTTACAAGATAATCAGCAGGCAAATCGGAAAATTCAACCGGACCGGAGAAGAATTCCGTTATTTCCAACCGTTCAAGGATATTTTTGATGAAGCCGACGAAGCACGGAAAGTCATTACCCTGAACGCTCAGTTTGGAGAAGGCTGGCTGCTACCTGCCGAAATCATGTCGTACGCCCGACAAGGAATCTACAATGTCATCAGTCTGCAACCGTTCGGATGCATTGCCAACCATATCGTTTCCAAGGGAATAGAAAAACGGATCAAATCGTTTTTCCCTGAAATAAATATTTTATCTTTGGATTTTGATAGCGGAGTTAGCGATGTAAACATAACCAACCGTTTATTGCTGTTTATTGACCATTTAAAATAAAAAGGTATGTCCGACGAAAATAACCCCCAACACAACCTGGAAGAAAGAATTCTCGAGGCTGCCAAATCCGTATTCATGGAAAAAGGCTATACAGATGCCAGCATGAGCGAAATAGCAGAGCGGGTAGGTATCAACCGTCCCGGTCTCCATTATTATTTCCGGACAAAAGACAAGATGTTCCATGCGGTTTTCGGAATGATTGTTGAATCCATCATTCCGAAATTTCAAGACATCCTGTTGCAAAAAGACATCCCCGTGGCACAAAGAATAGAACTACTGGTCAATGCCTATTACCAGATGTTGCAGGAAAATCCCAGCCTCCCCCTGTTCATCGTGAGAGAAATCAACCGGGATGCAGATTTTCTTGTCGATACATTCTCCCAACTGAATGTTGAACCTTTTTTTGGAAAACTCAGGCAAGGCCTGCAAGAGGAAATGGCCAGCGGAAAAATACGTCAGGTCCCGCTCCGGGTGGTATTCTTCACTTTTTACAGCGCCCTGATATTCCCGTTTATCTCCAGAAACCTGGTAACCCGACTCATGATGGAAAAGGACGAAACCTTCGAAACCATCCTCGAACAATGGAAGCCCTGCATCATCCGTCAGATGGTAAATCTGCTGAGTATGAAATAGACAGCCATACAACCCGGGCCGTCTGTCGGAGTGTATTCCAAACGACAGACGGCCTATTTTTACCATTCTGCCGCTGATATTCAGATAAAATAACACATCGTACGAAAATAATTTCTTCAAAATCACACCTGTCACATTTTTTTCTTAACTTTGCAGTGCTATCAAATATCCGATTAAAACACTTTAATAAAAATATTGAGATTATGATGACAATTGACAAATTCAACTTTGCTGGTAAAAAGGCAATCGTTCGTGTAGACTTCAATGTTCCTTTGAACGAAGAAGGTAAAATTACAGATGATACTCGTATCCGTGGTGCACTGCCTACTCTGAAAAAAATCTTGGCTGACGGTGGTGCGTTGATTATCATGTCACACATGGGTAAACCGAAAGGCAAAGTAAACGCTAAATATTCTTTGAGCCAGATCGTTGACGCTGTAGCTGCTGCTCTGGGTACTCCGGTTCAGTTCGCTCCGGACTGCGCAAAAGCTCAGGACGCTGCTGCTGCCTTGAAACCGGGTGAAGTATTGTTGCTGGAAAACCTGCGTTTCTATCCGGAAGAAGAAGGAAAACCGGTAGGTATCGAAAAAGAAGATCCTGCATACGAAGATGCAAAGAAAGAAATGAAAGCCCGTCAGAAAGAATTTGCCAAGACTTTGGCTTCTTATGCTGACTGCTATGTAATGGATGCATTCGGTACTGCACACCGTAAACACGCTTCTACAGCCGTTATCGCCGACTACTTCGACGCTGACCACAAGATGCTGGGTTACCTGATGGAAAAAGAAGTGAAAGCTGTTGACAACGTATTGAAAGACATCAAACGTCCGTTCACTGCCATCATGGGTGGTTCTAAAGTTTCTACCAAGATCGGTATCATCGAAAACCTGATGGATAAAGTAGACAACCTGATTCTGTGCGGTGGTATGGCATTTACATTTGCCAAAGCTCAGGGCGGTAAGATCGGTAACTCACTGGTAGAAGACGATAAACTTCAGCTGGCTCTCGACATCATCGCTAAAGCTAAAGAAAAAGGCATAAACCTCGTATTGGGTTGCGACTGTATCGCTGCTGATAAATTCGCTAACGACGCCAACACTCAGGTTTGCGACGACAAGAACATTCCTGACGGATGGATGGGTCTGGATGCAGGTCCTAAGACTCGCGAAGAATTCAAGGCTGCCATCAAGGGTGCCAAGACTATCCTGTGGAACGGTCCTGCCGGCGTATTCGAATTCGATAACTTCGCCGGTGGTTCTAAGGCTATCGCAGAAGCTATCGCAGAAGCAACTAAAGAAGGTGCATTCTCACTGATCGGTGGTGGTGACTCTGTAGCTTGTATCAACAAGTTCGGTATGGCTGACCAGGTATCTTACATCTCTACAGGTGGTGGTGCTTTGCTGGAAGCTATCGAAGGTAAAGTACTCCCGGGTATCGCAGCTATCCGTGGCGACAAATAAGATTTGATTTTCTGATCAATCTATCATAAAAAAGGAGGCTTAAAAGCCTCCTTTTTTATTTTATCTGCCGATCCATCATTCCGGCAATTCTTTTACAACCAGGGTATGGTTATTGGCATCTTTCCATTCTGCCAGAAGGGCATACAACTCCCTGTAATTGGATGGAGTCTGCAACTGACGGCCTACCCGAATGGTACGGGTCACCTTTACTCCGTCTTTCGTCACCTCGTAATTGAATGAAACTTTACCGCAGGCATTGCTGATTTCCTTATCGGCACGTCCGGTCCATTTCATTCCTTCAGGCAGACGGACAAAGGTTTCCAGTGTACAATCCATCGTCCTCGGCAACAGGATATTCTCTGAGACAGTCGTATTGGCAGCATACGCATAAAGCGTACGTACCGGCGACGGATCGGACAGCGTGACTACTCCCCACCCCTCCGCAGGCTTCTGTAACTTTTTCTCATCAACTTCCAGAGTATCTACCTGTCTGATTTCCTTTGAATTCAGGCAGGCATCCAGCAGCAGAGGTTTCCCTTCCAGGCCGGTCACCGTCATGAAAGGCTGCAGACAGGCTTCTTCGTTTCCCAGCAAAGTAATCTTCTCGGGCATCAGCTTGCTCCGTGCTACCAACGACATAACCGTAGCCAGTCCCCGACTTTCATTTACAGACGGACGCAAGGCACAAACTGCCACTTCGGCTTCCAGTCCGGCTGCCTGCTGCAAGGTGACATCCAGGTTTACCAGTTCCGCCTGGGTTCCACAGGCCGAACGGATCACTTCCGAAGCCGGACGCAACCGGTAGCCGGCTTCCTGCAAGGATACACCGCAACTTCCCAACCGGTACAGACCGGCCATATAACCGGCAATGGCATTACGCACTGCCTGGGGATCATCTTTTATCCCCCGGGTCAGTTCAGCCAGTTTGGCTTCAACCACGGAACGATTGCCGGGGTTAAATTGTTTACTCAGGGTTTTCAAGGCATCATTGTACTGTGCCCACGTAGAAGCTACAAAAACGGGCATCATGCCACTGCCAACGGCTTGTACCTGTCCCATATTTCCTCTTCCGGAAGGATACGCATAAGGACGAGGCTTCACATCCTTCAACGTCCAGGTAAATGACTTCATTCCACCTCTCTGAGCGATGACCGGTTTGGCCGAAGCATTCAGCAATTCATACCGTACCGATTTTCCAGCCGGAACATTCAGACGGAAAACAAACTCATCGATGGGAGAAAGTTCCTTGACCGGACAGCAGACATCAAGTTCCGGCAGATAACCGGCCTTGCTCACAATGGAATAGTCCAGTACGATGGTGGCACCCAGTTCGAGTCCGGTATGTACTACGACCATTTCTTTCAACCGGTTATAGGCCGGCGCATTGGCTGCTGCGGCCGGCAAGACCTCCACCAGTGCATTGGCCGGAGTCTGAATCACGGTACCATCCTTCTGACGGGTATAAGATTCGTGGATTTCCAGTTTCTGATATTCCGGATCATACACAATAAATGTTTCTCCATACAATCCGTTCATAGCCGCGTGTGTGAAAAGAGTCAGCTCCTTTTGTACACGTAACTCCTGACTGCCGTCGGCACGCAGGGTATAAGTCTTCGAAAGTTTGCGGAATTCGGCTTCCGATGCGGCTTTTGCCGGCAGAACAGCCAGCAAAAGCATTCCCAGTATTCCTATATATACAGATAATGTCTTCATTACTCTTCGCTTCATGTTAAACAATCGCATAAGTGGTTACTTTTTTACCACAATATATTCTCCATATCCCTTGGCTGCATTTACTGCCTTCCGGAAACTATCCCAGTCGGAAGCTTCGTAAACCCGCTTCTTCAGGCGCAGGGAAGTCTTCAGCTGTAACCGGTTCCCGTCCTGTTTCAGACATCCGGTAAATCCGGCGCCGGAACCATCCATACTATCCTGCTTTTCTTTCCCCTGCCACTTGTAACCGGCCGGAAGTTTCAAACTTTCCTCCAGCTCTACCAAACGGGAGCAGGCGTCCTTGAATCCGTATTTCCGTTTTTCCAGACTGGTATCAATCCGCAGGTAAGAAAGCACCTGCGTATAAAGATTATTCAGTACGAAAGGTTTGAAAATCAGCTCGTCTCCATCACCCTTCATTGCATAATCCGGGATTTCGTAGCGGAACGTAATCCGTATCGGAGCAAGCTGGTAGTCTTTCGGAGCACGCCCGTAATCTACACTTTTCAGCCGGGCCTTGGGAGAGACATTCAGCAACTGACGCTCCAGCGAATTTTTCCATTCGCTCTGGAATCCGGTGGTGAAGATGCGCCGGATGTTGCTGTCGCTCTGTCCTTCCGCCTCGATGGTAAAAGACCCTTTCAGTGTACCCTTTTCATCGAGTGTATTCTGAGCCTGAATCCGTACATAATGGTTTTCCGGATCTGAAACCGGTGTCAGGCACAGATCAGTTCCTTCCGGTGTCCCCGGCAGGTAATTCTGCTGCTGTTCGGCACTGCTCCACAGTTCCCGGCAGAAAGGTACCCACGTAGGATCGAGCGGCATCATCGTTCCGTCACTGAGCTTCACCACAGCCACACAGTGGTTGAAATGATCGGCAGGAATGGTTTCCACCCGACTGCCTGCCATGGTCATGGCCGGGAAAGCCTCGAATCCGGCCATCCGAAGAAAAGCAATCAGCGTACCGGCTATGTCCTTGCACACGCCGCAACGGTCCGTATAGTTCATTTTCAGATTATGCAAGGTAAAGCCTTCGCCCTTACCCATGGAAATGCCTGCATACCGGATGTTATCGGCTACCCAGTGTGTCAGAACTGCCACTTTCTCCAGTTCGGTTTTCTTTCCACGGATCAGCTCATCCACCTTTTTCCGGGCTTCCGGGATAGCGGTAAAGCTGCCATAATCTTCGTTGACACCATAAAACCAGCGCGATTTCTCTTTCCAGTCGGCCGTAGTCGACATCATCAGCTTCGGAGCGGCATCATACAGATCCACCATGTTCGGTTCCCGACGGAACGGCATGATAGCTTCTTTTGCGAAAGTATAGACTTTCCGGCCGTCTTCATAACGCATGGAAGAAGTACAGTCACCCTGGTAAAACTGAAACTGGATTTCTTTTTCGGCCGGAAGACTGACCCGGTACACCTTCCGCAAGGTAGGATCGCTGGACCAGAAAGGCACGATGTCGTAAAACTGTCCGCGCATGGGCGGAATGAAACGCGAATCATCTTCCTCCTGCGGCATATTGCCCAGCAAGGCATACGTAAAACCTTTCTTGTCGATTTCATAATCGATAACATCCCCCGATTTCAGTTCACCCAGCTCCAGCATGATCTGACGGGCTCCCCAGTAGATGGCTCTGGCCGGAGCCGCATAATCGTATGCCTTGCTCACATCGACCATCGTATAGGTTCCGTCCGTATGATAGATGGTCACCCGTCTGAAAGTGGCGGCAGCCGTCAGCGGATCGTAATCGTATTTCAACACCCGTTGCTGCAAAGCTCCCTCAGATGTCTGTACCTGAACCGCCCGGCAAACCGCAAACGAACCTTGTCCGGTAGGTTCCACCGTCACACTCGTACTGTCCAATAAATTCACACAAGGATAACCGGCATACTGCTTATCCAAGGGAAGCGGCCCGCCGTTTCTCCACGACTGGGCGTGTGCCACCGTCCCTCCCAGCATCAGGACAACAGCGCCCACAAAAAATAGTTTTGTCTTTCTCATAATTGTTCTATTAGGTTTCCCAGCAATACATAATGGCATAAAGGTATACATTCTCGTGCAACTAACCTAACAATTGTAACCTTTTATTTTTAAAACCAATTAAAGAAGTATCAAAATGACAATTTCAAGATGTACTTTTCAGACTACTTTGAAGCCCCTGTTCCAGTCCGACAGGGAACGTAAGGTACACATTCTTTCTGATTTAGTGAAAGAATCTACATTCTCCGTACCCGAAACATACATTCCAGACATGCAGAACGTACGTTCTCCGCACGGGAAACATACGTTTCGAATCCGGTGAACCCAATTACCGAGAGGACACACCGATTTTCGGAATCCCTACCTGTAAAAAAAATGAGCCTTCCACTTCGCCAAGCAGAAGACTCATTCCAAGTTAATAAATAAAAAATGTGCAACCTGCCGCAGTGTCACACGGGGGCAGGCCGCGGGGGAAATATAAATCAGATCTATTTATTTTTCAATTCATTGGTAAACGAATAGGGGAAATCCGCATCGTTCACGCCACGATTCGTATTCGGACGGTCTGTCATTTCGCATTCCATACGTCCGCCGTTTCTCAAGGTTTCGAATTCGATGTAATTCTTTGTGCTTTCCTGACCGTTGATCTGAAGCTTGTTCAGGTAAATGTTGGTATCCGAATTGGCCGGCGCCTCGATTACCATCGATTTACCGTTTTCAAAATGCAGGGTAGCCTTCTTAAAGAGCGGAGCCCCCAATACATACTGGTCGGATGCCGGACAAACCGGATAGAACCCCATGGCCGAGAATACATACCAGGCTGAAGTCTGTCCGTTATCCTCATCACCGCAATAACCGTCCGGAGTCGGAGTATACATCCGGTTCATTACCTGACGGAGCCAGTACTGGGCTTTCCATGGCTGACCGGCATAATTGTACAGGTAAATCATGTGCTGGATAGGCTGGTTACCGTGCGCATAGTTACCCATGTTCATCACCGTCATCTCACGGATTTCGTGGATGACGAAACCGTAATAGCTGTCATCGAACAAAGGCGGTACATTGAAGACCGAATCCATCATCTGTATGAAAGTCTCCTTACCTCCCATCAGATCGATAAGTCCCTGAGGATCGTGGAAGACAGACCAGGTATAGTGCCAGCTGTTACCTTCGGTAAAGGCATCGCCCCACTTCAACGGAGAGAAGGGCTTCATGAACGTTCCGTCCTGGTTCTTGCCACGCATCAGTTTGGTCTCGGGGTCGAACAGGTTCTTGTAGTTCATGGCACGTTTGGCAAACAGATTGATTTCCTTTTTCGGACGGTCCAGCTTCTTGGCCAGCTGATACAGACACCAGTCATCGTATGCATATTCCAGCGTACGGGCTGCGTTCTCATTGATTTTCACATCGTAAGGTACATAACCCAACTTGTTGTAATATTCATATCCCAGACGGCCGGAAGAACTGACCGTAGGATGTACACCGCTTACAGAAGCCATCAGGCCTTCCCACATCGTCTTGGTATCGTCTACGCAAACTCCTTTCAGGTAAGCATCGGCCAGTACGGAAGCCGTATTGTTACCCACCATACATCCGCGATGGCCGGGACTTGACCATTCCGGATAGAAGCCGCTCTCACGGTAAGCATTCAGGAAGCTTTCCTGCATTTCCTTGTTTACTGACGGATAGAACAGGTTCAACAACGGGAACAGGCAACGGAACGTATCCCATACACCGGTACCCGTATAGTAATATCCCGGAAGAACCTGACCGTTGTTCGGACTGTAGTGAACCACCTGACCGTTCGCATCGATTTCATAGAACTTGTGCGGGAAAAGCAACGAACGGTACAGACAGGTATAGAACACACGATACTGATCCAGCGTTCCTCCTTCTACTTCGATGCGGCTCAATACCTTATTCCAAGCGTCCTTACCTTTCTGCGAAAGTGCCTCCAGATTGTCATTGCCCAACTCTTTCAGATTCAGTTCAGCCTGTTCCGGACTGATGAACGAAGAAGCTACACGGGCATGTACCTTTTCACCCTTGGCTGTCTTGAAACCGATAACAGCTCCGGCATGATTACCGGTCTGTTCCAACACCTTTTCGTGCAAGGTAGAATCGGAGAAAGTAGCCTGATACGTGAACGGTTTGTCAAACACTACCACGAAATAGTTCTTGTAGTTGTCGGGCACACCACCGCTATTCTTGGTTGAATAACCTACAATTTTGTTTTCCTGTGGAATAACCGTGATGGAAGACCCCTTATCGAACGCATCGATTACAACGTAAGCATCTTCAGTTTCAGGGAAAGTAAAACGGAACATGGCCGCACGGTCGGTAGGAACCATTTCGGTCACCACGTCATAATCGGCCAGATACACCTTATAATAATACGGATGCGCTTCTTCTCCCTTGTGAGAAAACCAACTGGCACGCTTGTCTTCGTCAAACTCCGGCTTGCCCACTACCGGCATCAACGAAAACTGTCCGAAGTCGTTGATCCACGGACTGGGCTGATGCGTCTGCTTGAATCCGCGAATCTTGGTTGCCGTATACATATACTGCCAGCCGTCGCCCATCTTACCTGTCTGGGGAGTCCAGAAATTCATTCCCCAGGGCATTGCGATGACCGGATATGTATTTCCTGTCGACAATTCGAAAGTCGACTCGGTACCCATCATCGGATTGACATATTGGGTATAGTCTTTTGCTGCCCTTACCCAAAGAGCCAGCGACAGCAAACACGTTAACACGAATAATTTTTTCATACTTTCTATCGTTTACTTTATTAAAATCCACACAAAATCTGCCCGCCGGAATCTTTTACACATACCGGCCGGAACTTTTTTATCTCTTCGGTTGGGGTCCCATTTCAAACTCTACCGTCGCACCGTCCATGATCTGCTGGTGAGTGAGATAGGTCTTGTCGTAAACCTGTCCGTTCACCTTGACAGACTGCACATAAATGTTTTGCTTGTTCACCTTCGGAGCCAGTACGGTAAAAATCTTACCATTCGCCAGATGCAGTTTCAGTTCCGGGAAAAGCGGGGTACCCATTTCATATTGTCCGCTGACAGGATCTACCGGATAAAAGCCCATGGCACTGAAGATATACCATGCCGACATCTGGCCACAGTCCTCATTTCCGCAGATTCCACCCGGCTCGTTCAAATACAGTTCCTGCATCACCCGGGCCACATACTGCTGGGTTTTCCACGGACTGCGTGTCAGGTTATACAGGTAAATGACATGATGGCTAGGCTCATTTCCATGAACATACTGTCCGATCATACCTGTACTGAATATCGGAAGGTCCTCATCAGAAACCGGCTGATGCGTAAACATGCTGTCCAGCTTCGCCTCCAGCTTGTCCTGTCCGCCCAACAGCTCCATCAGTCCCTTGGGATCCTGCTGCACTGACCAGAGATAATGCCAGGCATTGCTTTCACAAATATATTTGGTATACTCATCGGGATTAAAACCGGCAATGAAATTTCCCTTGTCGTCTTTGGGCTGCATAAATCCAGTTGCCGGATTAAAGAGTTTCCGGTAATTCTGAGAACGGTCATAAAAACGCTTGGCTATGTCTGCCTTTCCCATCTTTTCCGCCATACGTGCAATGCAATAATCATCGTACGCATATTCCAGGGATTTTGACATGGACCAGTTTTCATCTTCCATCTTGACATTGTAAGGTATGTATCCATACTGCTTGTACAATCCCAATCCCCGATAATTGTCCATGTCGGCCGATGCGACACAAGCTTCCAATGCCTCCTCCGCATCAAAGTCGCCTATACCTTTCAGATAAGCATCGACAATGACCGGTACCGCATGATACCCGATCATCATTTCGGTTTCGGCTCCCCACAACGGCCACAAAGGCAAACGTCCGTGCTGTTCATAAAAAGCCAGGAATGTCTTGATCATATCGTTGGTACGTTCCGGCTCCGTATAGGTAAACAACGGATGCACGGCACGATACGTATCCCACAGCGAGAAAGTACTGTAGTTTACCCATCCGTCTGTCTGGTGAATCTGTTTGTCGGCTCCACGATAAGAACCGTCTACATCGCTGAAAATGGTGGGAGCAATCATGCTGTGATACAAGGCCGTATAAAATTTTACCTTGTCATCGTAATTATCACCTTTCACCTCTATTTTTCCAAGCTGCCGGTTCCATTCGGCTTTGGTTTCGGCTACATAACGGTCGAAATCATTATGCGGTGCTTCGGCCTGCAGGTTTCCGGCTGCTCCTTCCATACTAACTCCCGACAAAGCCGTCGCCAATGTAATCTGCTCACCGGCCTGTGTATCGAAATTAAACTGAGCCACATACGCCATACCGATTTTCTTTCCTCTCAGCTTCACCTCGGTACTGTCCAACTGAACAGTCTGAAAAGGTTTCGAGAAACGGGTACGGAAATAAACATGCTGATCGCGTGCCCACCCTTCGGAAAAACGATACCCTTCAACGGTACAAGAGTCTACAACCCGAATGGAAGAACAGTTCGTAAAATCCCAGTTCAAGGCTCTTTTCAGATTCAGAATCACAGCGGCCTTGGCCTTCGGAAAAGTATAACGCTGAATGCCGCAACGCTCTGTAGCCGTCAGCTCCACATTAATATCATAATCCTGAAGCTTTACCTGATAATAGCCGGCACTGGCTTTTTCATCCTTATGCGAGAATTTGGAATATATGCCCAATCCGCTTTCCTTGTCTTCCTTATACGGAAGAGTGACCGGCATGAAAGGAATATCGTACAAATCGCCGGCACCGGTTCCCGATAGATGGGTATGGCTGAAACTGGCTATCGTACTGTCCGGATAATGATAGCCGGAAATCCGGTTCCATCCTCCCAGTCCATTGTCCGGGCTCAACTGAACCATGCCAAAAGGAGCCTGTGCTCCCGGATAAGTATTTCCGGTAAAATCCGTACCAATAAAAGGATTGACCATTGCCGCATAATCAACAGGCTCGGCAACCTGTTTTACCTCTGTTGTACACGCAGTAAAAATCCCCAATAATAAAAAAGACGAAACGATGTGTCCTTTCATAATAAAAGAATAAATTAAAGTTCAGACACAAAGATAGGAAAACCGACAATTCCAACCAAACATCGCATAAAGAATTGTCAGTAATCAACTGTTTATTTATGAATTAAATGTAAAAACACTTCCATAAAGAATCTCCAGAGGAACAAAATGAATTTATTTTTAAGTACAAAAAAATGAGGGTGTGTCAAAACTAAAATGACTACTCCCTAAAGTTACAGATTATAACTATAATATTTTAAAGGGGCCGTATCAAACTCTGTATTGAGTAATGATGCGGCCCTTTTTTAGTCTTTTAGGGTGCTCAAATTTCAACTTATAAGTTCATTTTTTCAAAAAATGAATTTTGACACACCCTCATTTTTATCTGGTTTACTTGATTACCATCCTGGATTTTGTTTCAGATTCGGAGCCTTACCTATTTCATCGGTAGGAATCGGAGACAAATAATGTTTCGGATCTTCAAATATCGGAGTCGGATTCTGACCGGCATAACGCTTTTCATAGATAGTCAAAGCACCGTCTTCGTTTACCCCTACGGTTTCTTTCAACTCCTGCATTTCCTCATCAGAATATCCTGCACCTTCAATAATAATACCCAAACGAGGAGCGGTCAACAGATTACCACAAGCCCACCGACGAATATCATCATAACGAACACCTTCTGCAAACATTTCAATCCGACGTTCACGACGAATCTCACGAATCAGTTTAGGATTGCTTCCCTGTACATTCGGATAGGCAGCGGCAATCACCGGATCATCATACCCTACATTCAGCGTCAATGGGTGATTAAAACCTACACGCGCACGCAATTTGTTGATGGTTTCATCCAAATCCGTCTGTGTAATGGTTCCCAACTCTGCTGCAGCTTCTGCACGAATCAACATAATTTCACCCAAGCGGAATACCGGAGCATCTTCTGTTCCCTGATAATGAGAAGCGCTGTACTCTGCCGCATTATAGAATTTTACAATCGGATAACCTGTAGAACATCTGCTCGGATTGCCAGTTGCTGTAACAGAAGCAATATTAGGAGCCTTGCCATCCATATAATAACAATGATCCGTATCTGATACATCCGGAGTGGCAGTAGTCTGCAACATACGAGGATCACGGTTGGCCAATTCAGCTATCAATGTCGTATGAGTTGTATGTCCCTCACAATTACACAAAGATATAGGAAGCCCCGTAGTAGCACACAAATAAGAATCTGCACAGTTTTTACTCATTCCAAGTGGAGTCTCACCTACAAAAATCTGACGAGTAAGATTATTACCTTTGTCAATACCCGGATCGTATGCTTTCGACAAGATTACTTCAGGATTATTCGACTGGTCAGCCAGACAGAACAATTCATGGTAAGCCGTTCCAGGTTTACTTCCCTGATACAAAGAATAACCGTATTCAGCCTTCATCAGTTCACAAGCTGCGTTATATGCTTCCTGCAAGAACTTTTCCGGATTCTCAATGCCATGATATTTACGCCAGGTTCCTTCAAACAAGCACATACGTGCTTTCAAAGCCAATGCGGCGTCTTTACTGATCACCGTAACATCTGTTTTTTTAGGCAACCATTCAATGGCCTGATCAATATCACGAAGCATATTGTCCATAACCAACACACGAGAATCGCGCGCCTTATACATTTCTTCATCTCCCGGATTCATGACATTCTCAAACCAGGGCACGTCACCATAAGCTTTAACCTTGTTAAAATAATCCAGTGTCTTGAAGAAAAGAATCATTCCGGCATATTTATGCTTTACTTCATCACTTTCCGGAGACTGTTCATAATTGGCTAAAAAGTCATTGCATGCACGAATATTTTCCCAATTCCATTGAGTTCCACTTGCACTAGAAGGAACTGTAGCCAAACCAAAGCTGGTAGTATTACGTTCCCACGGCAATACATCGTCACTGGTAAAATCATCACCCAGCATACCCCAGTCATAACTCTTAGGGGCTCCATATCCAACAATCAATTTTGGATAAAAGTCATTACAATACTGTTCAAGGGCAGTAGCATTGGCTGTAGTATAGAATTGCTCTTTACCAATAGCATCTAACGGCTCTCTGTCTAAGAAATCGCAACTAGCCAATGCCATTGTAAATAAACATCCACTCAATATAGTTATTTTCTTCATAATTGTAAACTTTTTAGAATGTTAAGTTGATACCAAATGAGTAAGAACGACAGAACGGATAACTCTTCATATCCGAATTCAATGTTCCAACCATACCATCCGATGATTTCTGGTAAGTATTACCAGTCATATCAGGATCAACGTATTTATATAAACCTGTAGCTTCCCATAAATTCTGTCCACTGAAGAAGATTTTAAACTGGGAAATGCCAATCGGAGCCAACCATTTCTTTGGCAATGTATATCCAATTGTCAGGTCACGTAAACGAATATAAGATGCATCCTGCAAATACTTAGTCTGGGTCTGTCTGCTACGACTGCTCCATGTTGGAACCGGATAATAAGCATTCGGATTACTTTCAGACCAGGAATTGTCTACATGGTAATCATTGATCGCACTGTTCCATACTCCACTGAATCCCCAGAAGACTTCATTGCTAAGCCATAGATCGCGCTTCATAACACCTTCAAACAGGGCCCGTATATCAAAATTCTTCCAGTTAACTCCAAGATTGATATTGAAACGGTAACGTGGGGTCTGATTGCCGATTACGGTTAAATCTCCATGATTATCCAATGTATTGATAGGTCCCTTGTTGCTATCTCCTGTATTAACAACACCATCACCATTAAGATCGGCATAACGAATATCACCAGGAATCCATGTATTTGAGATATATGACTGACGTTTAGCCTGTTCGGCTGCTTCCGCTTCGGTCATAATAAAGCCCTCTGTAGTATATCCCCAAATCTCACCCAATCGCTTGCCTTCATACAAGTCATTCAGTGTTCCTGTCGGGTTGTCATACTTCGTTATTGTAGAATAGCTGTCAGAAAGACCAACTCCGATACTATATGACAATGGACTTCCGGCTACATCTGCGATTTGATCATTCCAATTAATAGATAATTCCCATCCATTGGTACGCATACTGGCCAGATTCTCTTTACCACCACTTGTACCCATCGTATTAGGATAAGCTTTTGAGACAACCATGTCTGTTGTATAACGCATATAATAATCGAATGAAGCAGTCAAACGATTATTCAGCAATCCTAAATCAAGACCAAAGTTAGCAGTCGTTACTTTTTCCCAAGTCACATTATTGTAAGCTAAAGTAGCCGGTGTAATACCGGTAGGTATACTTCCAGACAATACATAATTCAGGTTTTCACTACCCACTGTTCCAATGTAATCAAAATTACCATTTGTAACCTGATTTCCCAAAGAACCGATAGAAGCACGAATCTTCACGTTTTGGAATAAATCACGTGCAGGCTCAAAGAATTTTTCTTCAGAAAGTCTCCAGCCCAATGATGCAGAAGGGAAGAATCCCCATTGACTGCCGGAAGCATATTTGGAAGAACCGTCATAACGTCCGTTCAATTCTACCAGATATCTGCCCTTATAGTCATAATTCAAGCGGAAGAATGCACCTTGAACAGCCCAAACAGTAGCTTCCTCGCTCAATGTTTCCTTATCTTTGGCCATGTCAATGATTGGGAAATCATTCAGATACAAATTGGCCGCAACTCCATACATATTGCTGGTATTCTTACGCTCCTGGTTATAACCGGCCATAATGGAAAATGAATGATCCTTAATCTGCGTTTTATATTCAGCCCATACATTCAATGCTTCGTATGTATCGTCATATTTACGCAAGCCCGCTTTATTAGTAGGCATCTTAGCAGTCTGAGAACCGTCCGGATTTAACTGATAAATTGTTTTCAAATGCTCGCGTTGCGTACGGAAATAACGGTTTCCGGTATAATCTCCTTTAATGGAGAGCCCCTTCAATGGGGTAATATTGAATGAGCCTGTATACCAAATATCATCATAAACATTCTTTATACGTCCGGCTTCAGCCAGGATACCGGCATAATTGTAGTTGAAGTTACTACCTTCCATAGCTGCGAAATGCTGTCCATCAGGCAAGTAGATAGGAATAAACGGGAATGAACGATACACTTCATAATAGGGTGAACTTCCCATATAAGCCTGTGTATTAGGTTCGTCTGATTCACTACGATTATATTTAGTACGGAATCCTATTTCCAACCAGTCAGTCACTTGAGTTGTAAAGTTGAAAGACATATTAATACGTTTGTAGGTATCTGTACCAAATGCCAACAAACCGTCCTGGCCTTTATAGCCTATAGAACCATAATATGTGTTTTTCTCTGTACCTCCCTGAATACTAGCATTATGCTGTTGCATAAATGCAGCGCTCTTATAGAATTCATCAAACCAATCGGTATTTCCAGCATAAGCCCATTGACCTTTGGCGGTAAATTCTCCAGTTTCATCCAAGAATGCTGACGGACGACTCGGATCCTGACAATAAGCATGAACAGCATCTACCAGAGCCTGACTAAAATATCCACTACCATTTGTATTCGTATTGGCCAACTGAACAGCATCAATCCATTTATCTGAAGAAATGCCATCAGGAAGACGTGATGGAGCAGACCATGAGAAGTTATTATTATAATTAGACTTTATATAGATTAATTTATTATATGACTCATTTTGTGCGTGATTCTGA
>ENA-ORSF01000095-ORSF01000095.1-human-gut-metagenome-genome-assembly--contig:-NODE-95-length-42575-cov-7.3064_pt1 | contig 42575 bp, 39 predicted proteins | sample MGYA00242188_ERZ509155 | MGnify/ENA primary metagenome ERZ509155 (study PRJEB26280, sample SAMEA2338656) | human gut metagenome | biome: human gut; feature: human-associated habitat; material: faeces...
ATATTATTCTTTGGGCGGATTAACCGCTGTCAATGTTGGCAAACATAGTAACTTTTTATCTTTTCGTTATTTTTAACGAAGGCAAAGTTACAGGGGGGGAGAAAGGCGGGCAATACCTACTTGTTGGTAAAAAAAGATGAAAAATGATAATATGTAGGTATGGTCCGGGAGCAAACGGACTTTTTTCTTGAATTTTGCGGTTTAATCATTTGATAATTCCTGACTTCTTCCTATATTCGTAGACAAACTTTTAGCAAACGAAGGACTTGTATGAAATCATTCAATTATGCTGTGCTGAGCAGCGTCTGCGCGTTGATTACCGGCCTGCTGCTGGTGGTATGGCCGGACCAGGCCATTATTTATCTGGTGTTGACCATCGGTGTCTTGTTTCTGTTGCCGGGACTGTTCGGGCTGGTTTCTTATGTGATGACCGCCCGTAAACGGAGAGAAGCCGGCATAAGCGTTTCTTTTCCGGTTGTAGCCTTGGGAAGTACGTTGTTTGGTATCTGGCTGATTGTCATGCCGGCATTTTTTGTTACATCGCTGATGTATGTGCTGGGAGCGCTGCTGGTGCTGGCGGGGGTGAGCCAACTGGCCAATCTGACGGTGGCCCGTTCGTCGGTACATGTTCCCTGGGGAGTATACATCGTGCCGTTGCTGGTACTGGCCGCGGGGCTGGTGGTCCTGTTCAATCCCTTTGCGGCTGCCGAAGTACCGTTCATGATTCTGGGATGTTCCTTTATCGTATACGGGCTGATGGACCTGTTCCGTATGATAAAATACCGCAGGCTGATGAACGGAAAGGTACAGGACATTACGCCCATAGAGGAAATCAGGGAAGAAGCCAACCGGTAAGGACAGGGGGAGACACCGCATCCCCTTCTGATATGTGAAGGGGAACGGGGTTCCGCAAGGACCAGGCGCTATTCCGCGTTCTTCCGGTATTGCTTGGGCGACATGCCTGTGTAGCGCTTGAAATATTTCCCGAAGAAAGAGATGTCGGGGAAGTTGAGTGAATACGCGATTTCCTGAATGGTCAGTTCGCTGGAGCGAAGCTTGGCCTGGGCGTCGTGAATGACCAGTGTCGATATGATTTCGGTGAGGGTTTTTCCGGTTACTTTCTTGACGGTCGTACTCAGGTGCTGGGGGGAGAGATGCAGCTTGTCGGCATAAAACGATACATTCCGTTCGGTGCGGTAATGCTGAATGGCCATGCGGAGCAGCTCCCGTACGATTTCGTGGTTACGGCAGTAATGATTGTTGGGGGCTGGCTGCGGAACGATGGTCTTTCGCAGTCCGAGAATGATCTGGGTAAAAGTCATGCTGGCCTGGGCCCTGTCGATGGAAGCGTTTGTAACTTCCTGCACCTTGAAGACTATTTTCAGGTAGTCCTGTACGATTTCGCTGATTTCGGGACGCAAGTGGATGACCGGTTGCTCGAAAATGTAGGGAGTGTATTCGATGGTATGGGTGAATACGTCGGTGTGATTGACCAGTTCCTTGGAAAACAGGATGTAGGTAAACCGGCAGTCTTCGCTCACCTCGCTCATCTTGCAGAAGATTTCAGGGAAAATGACCGCTACGCTGTCTTTTTTCAGGGTGTATTCTGACAAATGGATCTGCAGCGTACAGGTTCCTTCCGTACAGAGTATGATCATGCATCCGGGTAATTGCCGGGGAGTATTGAGGTATTCTTTCAGTTTCCCTGTGAGGTCTGTTTCTACCAACAGGGTGGTATCTTGGGAAAATGTTTCTAAACTGGGTCTTTCTTTCATGGTTGTGTTCTTTTATCTTGCAGGTGCTGCAAGACATGTATGAAGCAAATATAATTTATTTTGTTGATACCTCAAAATGAGTGCGGTAAAATAAGAGCTTGAATGCGGAGAAGGGGTTTGTTAAATTAATATAATTGATTCTGGGAAATATCGGTGGAACATCTGAATGTACCGAACGTATTTCCCCGTGTTTTTTTCCGTACTTTTCTTAAGAAGATTAAACGTATGGTGCGGCGCTGTTTTTTTATGTGAAAAAGATTTAATGGATATGGGGCGGTAAAAAAGAATTTGTATTTTCGTAGTCAGTACGAAAACACTAAATTTAATATCGTGAAAAACAGTAATTTGTATCTTGTGAGTTTGGTCTCTGTGGCCATTTTGGGAGGGTTGTTGTTCGGATATGATACAGCCGTCATTTCAGGAGCGGAACAGGCGCTTCAGCAACATTTGGGTTTGGATGCCTTTTGGCATGGAGTAACAGCGTCGAGTGCGTTGATAGGGTGTGTAATAGGCGGAGCCATTTCGGGAATGTGCGCCTCTCGTTTGGGGAGGCGTGGCTCGTTAAGGTTGGCCGCTTTTCTTTTTTTTGTATCGGCTTTGGGATCTTATTATCCTGAGTTCCTGTTTTTTCAGAAGGGAGATACTTCTTTTTCATTGATCATGATGTTCAATTTCTACCGCATTGTCGGTGGCGTGGGGGTTGGTCTGGCTTCAGCGGTCTGTCCGATGTATATTGCGGAGATTGCTCCTTCTGAAATCCGGGGGAAACTGGTGTCGTGTAACCAGTTTGCCATTATTTTCGGCATGTTGGTGGTCTATTTTGTGAATTACCTCATAAAGAGCGGTATGTCGGAAGATGAACTGGTGTCTGATGGCTGGCGTTATATGTTTGTTTCTGAAGCGGTTCCTGCCGCCTTGTTCGGCCTTCTGCTTTTTTTGGTACCTGAGACTCCACGTTATCTTGTCATGGAAGGCAAGGATACGGAGGCTTTTCTGGTGCTGGAAAAAATCAATGGCAAATCGAAGGCAAGCCGGATCCTGTCGGATATCAGGTCGGTGACAGCTGAGAAAACTGAAAAACTGTTTACCTACGGAGTGGCTGTCATTGTGATCGGTATTCTATTGTCCGTTTTTCAACAGGCCATCGGTATCAATGCCGTATTATATTATGCGCCGCGTATCTTTGAAAAAATAGGTGGTGGAGGCGATGGCATGATGCAGACCGTAATAATGGGTGTCGTCAATATTGTCTTTACACTGGTGGCTATTTTTACGGTGGAGAAGGTGGGGCGAAAACCTCTGTTGATAATCGGTTCTTTGGGAATGGCGATAGGCGCTTTGGGAACTGCTGCCTGTGATGAGTTTCAGGTAGACGGCCTGGTGCCGGTGTTGTGCATCATCGTTTATTCGGCTTCGTTTATGATGTCATGGGGACCTGTCTGTTGGGTATTGATCGCTGAAATCTTTCCAAATACAATCCGCGGAAAGACTGTGGCGATTGCCGTTGCTTTCCAATGGGTGTTCAACTATCTGGTATCTTCTACATTCCCCGCGATGTATGAGTTCAGCCCGTTTTTCGCCTATTCTGTTTATGGAGTCATCTGTTTGATTGCGGCTGCCTTTGTCTGGAAATGGGTACCCGAAACAAAGGGGAAGACGCTGGAGGAAATGAATCAGTTGTGGCTGGAGCGCAACCGCAACTGACGGTGTGGGTGTAAAAAGGAAGGTCGTCTCATCCGGTTGAGGCGACCTTTTTTTGCTGTTTATTTTTGTTTCCGGAAAAATCTCCGCAGGCGTTGGAAAATCTTGATTCCTGTCATCAGTCCGTCGTATGCGGCAATGCCTGCGTTGACCTGTTGCATGATGTTGTCGAATTTCGATTTGCTCTGCTGGGGCGCGAACAATTCTCTGCTGAATTCCACGATTTGTTCTTTGGAGGCTTTCAGTTCGGCTTTCTTGGCCATTCGCCTGCGACTGATGGTCTCCAGGGTATAGAACGGAGGAGAAGGAGGAGTTTGTGATTCATTCATAGGCTTTTTATTTTTTATTTTGCTCGTCGAGGAAAAGTTTGGCCAGGAAATTTACCATCGGTTGGAATATCAGCGTTTTCCGGTACCGGTAGATGAGGCCGGCTATCAGTAATACGACTATTCCGATGATGGCATAGCTGATGATGATGCTTCCTACGTATGCGGCCAATACATAGACCAGCATGAAGGAAAAGTAAAAGAATGCCATCATGCACAGGATAATCATCAGCAGAATCAGGATGAGGGTAGAGAGCAGGATGGTAAGTTTTTCTACCAGATCGAGCTTGATGTATTGTCCTTGCAGTTCTACGTATTTTTTTATTTCCTTGTAGAGAGCGGTAAGGGTATCAATGCTTTTGTCGTTCGCAAACATAGAATTCGGCGGATTGGTTAATAAAAAGGCAGACTTACACCGGTAGGGTGAAAGTCTGCCTATCATTTAAAAATAAAATTATTCTGCATCTTTAACTTCTGCCGCAATCTGGTCTACCAAATCGTTCATTTCTTCACGATTCAGGTGAATACCTTTCTTACGCAAAACGTCTGCAATTTTTTTACGAGTGTCTTCTCCTTTTTCCGGAGCGAATAAAAGACCTGCTGCTGCTCCCAAAGCCATACCACCCAGAAATGCAGCCACGATGTTTAGTGCTTTCATAATTCAATCAATTTTTTGTTAAACAATTTATAGCACTACAAAGCTAATAAAAAACTTGATAGTATGCTCTTTTTTTTGAGAAAATCGTTGTAAAATGTTTGAATAAACGCATTATTAACTAAATTTAATGGTGCCACAACTTATATATTACTATTTTTGCAACACATTATTTCGAAAACGGGATTTAATTTAAACATTTAAATACATTATGAAGAAAGTAGTTGTTTTAGGAATGGGATTGTGTGTCGCTCTGGCATTCTCTTCCTGTAAGTCGAGTGAAAGTGCTTATAAGAAAGCTTACGAAAAGGCAAAACAACAGGAATTGGCAGAAGCCGGTAGCCAGACAGAAGCTCCTGCTGTAGAAGAGGTCGTTACCGCTACACCGGTAGCTCCTGTAACACCTCCTGTTACGACAGCTCCTGTACGTGAAGAAAAAGTAGAACTGGTATCGGGCGACGGACTGAAGGCATACAGCGTGGTATGCGGCAGTTTTGGCGTAAAGGCAAATGCCGACGGTCTGAAGGATTTTCTGGATCGTGAAGGCTACAACGCAAAAGTGGTCTATAACGCGGAACGTAACATGTATCGTGTCGTTGCGGAATCATTCGATACCCGTGATGCCGCTGCCAGCGCGCGTGATAACTTCAAGGCCAAATATCCGAACCGTGAAGACTTCCAGGGTGCCTGGCTGTTGTATCGTGTGTATTGATCCGATGGTAAAAAGTGAGGAATAACTATCCGATATTTCTTATCGAAAGCGATGGCTTGAACGCTATCGCTTTTTTTATTATTTTTGCATCCCGACAAATGTAATCATATATAAAAGGTATATATAAGGTATGAAAGGAAGATTGTGGGTCGTTGCCATGAGCCTGCTGGTCGCTTTATCCGCGCAGGCACAGGATAAATTCGTATCGCTTAAGTACGGCGATATGGATCACTGGGTAACACGCCGGATTCATGAATCGGCTATTATCGGTGGAAAAACGAAACTGTTGTACGAAGTAGGTCCGACTAAGGAAGTGGACGGAAATGTGGCTTATGTGAATATGGGCGGATCTCCCTGGGGCACATCCAACGTAATGGCCAAGGTAGTGGGTATTGTGAAGACAAATACCAGTGTTTATCCGGAACGTAGAGGAGACGGTTACTGTGCCCGGCTGGAAACGCATATCGAGAGTGTAAAGGTATTGGGCATGGTGAACATCACGGTGCTGGCGTCGGGGTCTCTTTACCTGGGAGACATCAAGGAACCCATTACGGGTACCAAGGACGGCGAAAAGGCGCTGAACGCAGGCATCCGGTTTACGGGGCGTCCGAAAGCTGTCCGTTTTGACTATAAGGTAAAGATGTCGGGAGCATCCCACCGGATCCGTCAGACAGGTTTCAGCAAGAAGGAAGTCGTGCCGGGACAGGATCGCGCGATCGCGGTCTGTTTCCTGCAGAAACGTACCGAAGATGCCGAGGGAAATATCATCGCCAAGCGGGTAGGAACCATGGCCGTCAGTTTCGACCGGACGGTAGACTGGCAGAACGGGGCCACCTTTGAGATCATGTATGGCGACATTACCGGAAAACCGGGCTATGACGCGTCATTGATGAAACTGGGTACCGGTAATTATTATGCCCGCAACAGTCACGGTGACAGCAAACCCATCCAGGAAATCGGGTGGGCCGATGCCAATGAGCAGCCTACGCATATACTGATACAGTTTACCTCCAGCCTGGGAGGCGCCTTTGTGGGGTCGCCGGGAAATACGTTCTGGCTGGATAACGTAGGCCTGGTTTATTGATGTTTCCTGTTTCTCCGAATGGGATAAGGTGGAGTGAATCGTTCATTCCGCCTTTTTTTGTCGCTTGCCGGCGGTGCCGGGTCCTATATATTTTTAAGGTTTATATAGATGAAGGAACAGAATTAATTTGTACTTTTGTGCCGATTATGAGTAGAATAATAGCTATAGATTACGGGAAAAAACGTACAGGCATTGCCGTGACCGATCCGTTGCAGATCATTGCCAACGGCCTGACGACCGTTCCTACGCACCAGCTGGTGGATTTTCTGCTGGATTATGTGCGCCGGGAGCCGGTGGAACGTATCGTTGTGGGCCACCCGAAACAGATGAACAACGAGGATTCGGAGAATATGAAAAACATCGTTCCGTTTCTGAACCGGTTGAGGAAACTGCTGCCGGACATGCCGGTGGAACTGGTGGATGAACGTTTTACATCTGTACTGGCGCATCAGGCGATCCTGGCAGGAGGCCTGAAAAAGAAGGACCGGCAGAACAAGGCGCTGGTGGATGAAATCAGCGCGACGATTATTCTGCAGTCTTATCTGGAATCGAAAAAATATTAACTTAAGTATATATAGAACAATGATTTTACCTATTTATGTATATGGACAGCCTGTCCTGAGAGAAGAGGCTAAGGATATAACTCCGGATTATCCGGAACTGAAAGAGTTGATTCAGAACATGTTTGAAACCATGGATCGTGCCGATGGGGTAGGACTGGCCGCTCCGCAAATCGGTCTGGCAATCCGGGTGGTGGTAATCAACCTGGATGTATTGTCGGACGACATGCCCGAATTCAAGGATTTTCGGCGGGCCTATATCAATCCGCACATCCTGGAAACGGGTGACAACCTGGTTTCGATGGAAGAGGGCTGTCTGAGCCTGCCCGGCATTCACGAGAGCGTGAAGCGTCCGGACCGCATTCATGTAACGTATCTGGATGAGACAATGACCCCGCACGACGAATGGGTGGAAGGCTACCTGGCCCGTGTCATGCAGCATGAGTTTGACCACCTGGACGGAACGATGTTCATTGATCATTTGTCGGCTTTGCGCAAGCAGATGATTCGTGGCAAACTTAATAACATGCTGAAAGGAAAAGCGCGTTGCTCATATAAGGTGAAAACGGTGAAATGATAAAAAAACTACTCTATATTATTTGTGTAGGATTACTTTTCCCGGTGTCGGCCCTGTCTCAGATCAATACGGACAGGGTAATGACAATCGGGAAAAATGCTCTCTATTTTGAAGACTATGTTCTTTCTATCCAATATTTTAATCAGGTAATCAATGCAAAGCCGTATCTGGCGGAGCCTTATTTCTTCCGGGGACTGGCCAAGATGAACCTGGAGGATTTTCAGGGGGCCGAGGCCGACTGTTCGGAAGCGTTGACGCGCAATCCTTATGTGGTGAACGCCTATCAGGTACGGGGAATCTCGCGTATCCGTCAGGAAAATTATAAAGGCGCCATTCAGGATTACCTGAAAGCCCTGAAGCTGGAACCGGAAAATATCAGCCTGTGGCACAACCTGGCGTTGTGCCGGATACGGGAAGAAGACTATCAGACGGCACGGGCCGATCTGGATACCTTGATTTCCATTTCTCCCCGCTATATCGACGCTTATCTGATGCGTACGGAAGTTTCCTTGAAACAGAAGGATACGATTCAGGCCATGAAGGATGCCGATAAGGCCATTGAGATGGACCGCTACAATCCGGATACCTGGTCTTCGCGGGGCATGCTTTTTCTGCAACGCTCCAAATATAAGGATGCCGAGTCCGACCTGACCGAGGCCATCCGTTTGTCTTTACGGAACGCGGGCGTTTATATCAACCGTGCGCTGGCACGCTATCACCAGAACAATCTGCGTGGCGCCATGTCTGATTATGACCTGGCACTGAATGTCGATCCGAACAACTTTATCGGGCATTACAACCGGGGCTTGCTGCGCGCGCAGGTGGGCGACGATAACCGGGCAATCGAGGATTTTAACTTTGTGCTGGAAGTGGAACCGGATAACATGATGGCTACCTTCAACCGGGGCCTGCTGCTGGATAAAACCGGCGATTATGCCGGAGCCGCCAAGGATTATACAACGGTGCTGAACGAATACCCCGATTTCCTGATGGGGTATCAGTACAGGGCGCAGGTACGCCGGAAAATGGGCGATCTGCGGGGAGCGGACGAAGACGAGTTCAAGGTGCTGAAGGCCCAGTTGGAAGGACAGAAGGGAAAGTCCGGCCAGAAGAAGGAACAGGCTTCGGACAAGACCCGAAAAGCTTCGGACAAGAATATGAATAATTTCCGGAAAATTGTGGTGGCTGATGACAATGCGGATGACCAGAAATACAAGACGGACTACCGTGGAAAGGTGCAGGATAAGAATGTGACGATTCTGCCACAACCGATGTTCGCGCTGAACTATTATGAGCGTGAAGAAGAGGTGAAGCGTCAGATAAATTTTGCCAAGTGCATAGACGAAGTAAACAACCTGCATGTCTTGCCGCACCGGTTGCTGATTACGAATAATGAAGCCTCGCTGAGCGAGGAACAGGTGAAGCGGCATTTCCAGTCTATCGATGATGAAACGGTGAAGATTGTAACCGATCCGGAAAATGCGTTCCATTATTACGCGCGTGCCATGGACTTCTACCTGGTACAGGATTTTGATAACGCGCTGAAGGACCTGGATGAAACCTTGAAACGTGATTCGGCTTTTGTCCCGGCATATTTCAGCCGTGCCGTCATTCATTACAAACAACTGGAATACCGGAAGCGCGACAAGAAATATGAAATGAACCTGGGTACGGAAGCGCAGACGCAGGTACATACTTATGACTATGCCCGGATCCGGGAAGACCTGGACGAGGTGATCCGCCTGGCGCCTGATTTCGTGTATGCCTATTATAACCGGGGAAACATCCTTTCGGTAATGAAGGATTATCGGGCCGCGCTGGCTGATTACAACAAGGCCATCGAGCTGAATCCGAAATTTGCGGAAGCCTATTATAACCGGGGACTTACCAATATCTATCTGGGAAATAACCGTCAGGGCATTCAGGATTTAAGTAAGGCGGGTGAACTGGGTCTTTTCTCGGCTTATAACATTATTAAACGCTTTACGGCTCCCGGTGAATGATATTTTTCGTTAAAAGAAACGTTACTCAAAAAGTTTTATATATTTTTGCAATTCAAAAATAATGGATAAATAATTGAGATTATGATTAAAATAACTTTTCCTGATGGCTCCGTTCGTGAATACAACGAGGGAGTAACTGGTCTGCAGATTGCAGAAAGCATCAGTTCCCGCCTGGCCCAAGAAGTTCTGGCTTGCGGCGTAAATGGTGAAACAATCGATCTGAATCGTCCGATTAATGAAGATGCAAACTTCGTACTTTATAAATGGGAAGATGAAGAGGGTAAACACGCCTTCTGGCATACAAGCGCTCACTTGCTGGCCGAAGCGTTGCAGGAACTTTATCCGGGTATCCAGTTCGGTATCGGTCCTGCCATTGAAAACGGCTTCTACTACGATGTAGATCCGGGTGAGGCCGTTATCAAGGAAGGTGACCTGCCGGAAATCGAAAAGAAGATGATCGAGCTGGCAGCGAAGAAAGAAGAACTGGTTCGTCAGCGTATCTCCAAGGATGACGCGCTGAAAATGTTCGGTGAACGTGGCGAAACATACAAGTGCGAGCTGATTTCCGAATTGGAAGACGGCCATATCACAACATATACGCAGGGCGCCTTTACAGACCTTTGCCGGGGTCCGCACCTGGTTTCTACCGCACCTATCAAGGCTATCAAGCTGCTGTCTGTAGCGGGAGCTTACTGGAGAGGTCAGGAAGACCGCAAGCAGATGACCCGTATCTACGGTATCACCTTCCCGAAGAAGAAAATGCTGGACGAATACCTGGTCATGCTGGAAGAAGCCAAGAAACGTGACCACCGTAAGATCGGCAAGGAAATGGATCTGTTCATGTTCTCCGATACGGTAGGTAAGGGACTGCCGATGTGGTTGCCGAAAGGTACCGCACTGCGTATCCGCCTGCAGGATTTCCTGCGCCGCATCCAGTCACGTTACGACTATCAGGAAGTGATGTGTCCGCCGATTGGCAACAAACTGCTGTATGTCACTTCCGGACACTATGCAAAATATGGTAAGGACTCTTTCCAACCGATTCATACGCCGGAAGAAGGCGAGGAATACTTCCTGAAACCGATGAACTGCCCTCACCACTGCATGATCTACAAGAACTCTCCGCGTTCTTACCGTGACCTGCCGTTGCGTATTGCCGAATTCGGTACGGTATGCCGTTACGAACAGAGCGGTGAGCTGCACGGACTGACCCGTGTGCGCAGTTTCACACAGGATGACGCGCACATTTTCTGCCGTCCGGATCAGGTGAAGGATGAATTCCTGCGCGTGATGGACATCATTTCCATCGTATTCACTTCGATGGGACTGGAAAACTTTGAAGCGCAGATTTCCTTGCGTGACAAGGTAAACCGGGAAAAATACATCGGTAGCGATGAAAACTGGGAAAAGGCTGAACAGGCCATCGTAGAAGCCTGTGAGGAAAAAGGGCTGAAGGCAAAGGTGGAATACGGAGAGGCCGCGTTCTACGGTCCGAAACTGGACTTCATGGTGAAGGACGCCATCGGCCGCCGCTGGCAGCTGGGTACCATCCAGGTGGATTACAACCTGCCGGAACGTTTCCAGTTGGAATACATGGGCTCTGACAACCAGAAGCATCGTCCGGTTATGATTCACCGTGCACCGTTCGGTTCCATGGAACGTTTCGTCGCCGTACTGATTGAACATACCGCCGGTAAGTTCCCGTTGTGGCTGACTCCGGATCAGGTAGCCATTCTGCCTATTTCCGAAAAATTCAACGATTATGCGCAGAAAGTCCGTCAGGATCTGAAGAAATACGACATCCGTGCCATCGTGGACGACCGTAACGAAAAGATCGGCCGTAAAATCCGTGACAATGAAATGAAACGTATTCCGTACATGCTGGTTGTGGGTGAAAAAGAGGCCGAAAACGGAGAAGTAGCCGTACGTAAACAAGGGGAAGGCGACCAGGGAACCATGAAAATTGAAGATTTTGCAAAAAATATTGCAGAAGAAGTTCATAATATGATAAATAAATGGTAACTTTGCAGCCGTTTGCAGAAAGAACCAAAAAACAGACTGTAGACGGAATCCGATTAAATAATTTATACATTCAAGAAAACAAAGAGGAAGAACAATTTTTTGATGAAAAATGACAGTTTAAAAGGGCAACACCGAATCAATGAACAGATTCGTGCCAAAGAAGTCCGTATCGTGGGAGATAACATAGAATCCGCCGTATATCCGATTGCTCAGGCTTTGAAATTGGCTGAGGAACATGAGGCTGATCTGGTAGAGATTTCACCCAACGCTGTACCTCCGGTTTGCAGAATTATAGATTATTCTAAATTCCTCTATCAGCTGAAGAAACGTGCCAAGGAGCAGAAGGCAAAACAGGTGAAGGTGAACGTCAAGGAAATACGTTTCGGGCCGCAGACTGATGAGCATGATTATAATTTTAAGCTGAAGCATGCCATCGGGTTCCTGCAGGACGGCGACAAGGTGAAAGCTTACGTATTCTTCAAGGGCCGTTCGATCCTGTTTAAGGAACAGGGTGAAGTGCTGCTGCTTCGCTTTGCCAACGATCTGGAAGAGTACGCGAAAGTGGAACAGATGCCGCTGCTGGAAGGTAAACGCATGACAATCGCCCTGGCACCGAAAAAAGCCGGAGCTCCCAAGAAAGCTGCTTCGCCGAAGCCCGCTGCAAAAGCTGAAACGGCCGAAGCCGGTGAAAAAGATGAATAAGAAAGCGCGCGTAACGTGCCGGTATAGTACGTTGCCGCCTATTAATACTAATAATTAAAAATTTAAACAAGATGCCAAAGATCAAGACTAACTCCGGTTCTAAAAAAAGATTCGTTCTTACCGGAACAGGTAAAATCAAAAGACAGCACGCTTATCATAGTCATATCTTGACTAAGAAGACTAAAAAGCAGAAAAGAAATCTGTGCCACTCAGGATTGGTTGACTCTGCTAATCTGAGACAGGTTCGGGAACTTCTTTGCATGAAGTAATCTTAACAAAAGCGTAAAAGTAGTATCATTTAAATTATTAACCGAATGCATTAGCCTCAAGTCCGGTTGGAAGAAATCGGCGCTATCATTCAAAAAAGAATTAAAACTATGCCAAGATCAGTAAATCATGTTGCTTCAAGAGCAAGAAGAAAGAAAATTTTAGGTTTAACCAGAGGTTATTTTGGTGCAAGAAAGAACGTTTGGACCGTTGCCAAAAATACATGGGAAAAAGGTTTGACTTATGCATACCGCGACCGTAAGAACAAAAAACGTAACTTCCGCGCTTTGTGGATCCAGCGTATCAACGCTGCTGCTCGCCTGGAAGGTATGTCATACTCTAAACTGATGGGCGCACTGCACAAGGCTGGTATTGAAATCAACCGTAAAGTGTTGGCTGATTTAGCAATGAATCATCCGGAAGCATTCAAGGCCGTTGTTGAAAAAGCAAAGGTCGCTTGATCCCGGAATTCCGATAGAAAAGAGAAAGGGACGCTAATTGCAAATAGCGCCCCTTTTTTTTCTTTTTTATTTGGTACATTCAAAGAAAAGTATTACATTTGTAATACAAAAATGGAGCCGCACTTGCAGAATCGGGAAACTCATCAAATTATTAGAAATACCGAGACAAGCTTCATCTTCCAATGGCGGGCCACGCCTTCGGGTAGCATTTATGCCGGTGGATTACAAAGGAAATGGGCACTCAAATCATGTCATTCGGAGTTTCGTCACGCCTCGGGTGCGGCTTTCCTTTTTTAACAGGAGTCGAAGTAAGGGATCTGTATAATTGATTGATATACGGATCCCTTATTTGTTTATAATAGGTAGTTATGATTTTTTATTTTTCTGGTACTGGAAATTCTCGTTGGGTAGCGAAACAGCTGGCTGAAGCCTTTTCGGAGGAATTGGTTCCCGTTGCCGATGCCTGTGTATCAGGCAGGATGTTTTCCATCGGACCCGATGAGAAGGTCGGTTTTGTTTTTCCCGTTTATTCCTGGGGACCTCCTTCGGTGGTTTTGAAGCTGCTGGCTTCTGTGGCGTTCTCCCGCGTTCCGTCGTATCTGTATTTTGTCTGTACATGCGGTGATGATACCGGTAAGACGGCGGAGATTTTCTGCAAGGCCGTGCGCCGGAGGGGATGGGAATGTCGGGCGGGTTTCTCTGTTTTCATGCCCAATACGTATGTCTGCCTGCCCGCTTTTGACATTGACTGGAGCGACGTTGCGGAGGCCAAATGCAGTCAGGCGGTGGACCGGATGGCGGAAATTATACCGCTGATACAGCGCAGGGTACGACGGATGGATTGTTTTGCCGGAAAATTTCCCGCAATCAAGTCGTATGTGATTCGTCCGCTGTTCAATCGGTTCTGGGCCTCTCCGAAGCGGTTTCATGCGGAGGATGCGTGTATCTCGTGCGGAAAGTGCGTGCAGGTGTGTCTCTTGCACAACATCCGTTTATTGGATGGAAAACCTGTCTGGGGAGAGAACTGTACGATGTGTCTGGCCTGTTACCATCATTGCCCCAAGCATGCGGTGGCGTATGGCAAGTATACACGGGGGAAGGGGCAGTATACGTTTCGTGAAGACCGCTGACAGAGGTCGTCGGGAGTCCGCAACCGTTTCACGGGTACGTAGCTCACAGGAAGTTTGAGATTGTGCCTACAGGTAGGTAAAAAAGCGAATGTCCGTTTGCTTCTTTCGATGGAAACGGACATTCGCCTGGACCTGATTTTCAGTGTATTTTTATCGTTACCGTACGGATGGCAGGTCTGGGACTTCGGCCTCGATGCGGTTTTCTACGCTGTCGGGTAGTCTGGAGAAGAAATCAAGCCGGGTTATGGTTTCTATGGAATCTACCGGAACCATGTATTTCTTCAGTGCCTGGTGGTGGGCCGCGTTATCGAACAGGAAGCCCATGGCGACCGGGTTTTTCCGGTTCTCTATCAGAACCACCTTGAAGAAGCGGTCGGGTACCGCTACCCGGTGTTTGCCGATACGTTTCGGATTCCGCTTGTCGTAGACCGGTCCGCAAACGATGTATACCCTGCCGTATTTTCTGGCCCATCCGCGGCAGACTTCTTCCAGATCTCCCCAGTCGTCGCGGTTCAGCTTCTGGTTTTGCGGGCAGATATTGCTCATGTAGAACGATTGTGCCATGGCTTCCGCGCTCCATTTCATGTCGGCTGCGGGAGCCATGTGTCCGCGGTCGTAGCCCGAATGGGTGTAATCGGCGTGTTCCACCCGTGGTTCCGGCAGATCCGGATCCGGAACGAACTTGTCTTTCCGGTCTTCTTTACCCTGAGTCTCTTCGCGGGTCAGTTCCCATCCTACCCAGTTCGGAGTTTTATAGACAGAGTTGTACGAAACGGTGTAACCGATGCGTTTTAATACGGTCTCCTCCCGTTTTTCCAGGGATACGGGTATCTCCAGGCGGGTGGAGTATCCGTTGGCAGAGGCGGAGCTCTCCTGCTTTTCCTGCTGTATTTCACCTACTTTCCGTTGGATGCCTGTGACGGCTTCCGCCACTTTCTCTTTGGTATCTGCCAGCGAAAAATGTTCTCCCTTTTCGTTGGCCTGGTGGAAGAAGAGGGCAATGCCTGCCAGACAGAGCAATCCGATGAATCCCTTGACGGAGCCGGTCCCCCGGCTTTTCTTTTTTCTCATGGCTATTGGTTGTCAGATCAGTTTGAAACGCATGCGGAAGATACCGTCCTTGTAGTCGGAGCTGATAATCCGGAAAGTACCTATTTCGGAAGTGTTGCTCACGTGTTGTCCGATGCAGAGACATTCGTCGTAATCGCCTACCTTTACGATGCGTACGGTATCGGACGCTCCTTCGGGCAGCCGCTTCATGTCGAACCGGTCGGCGGCCTCGGACTGCGTGATGAACTCGGTGGTTACCTCGAGGTTTCTGCCGATGACTTCATTCACAGCCGCCTCTATGCGGGCGATGTCCTCAGGCGTGGGAGCGGTGGCGAGCGCGTAATCGAGCTTGCTTTTCTTGCGTTCGATGTGGGCCGAAACGGATCGCCCGCATCCGAAAAGGCGTATCATGGTTTGATTGACGATGTGTTCGCAGGTGTGCATGGGCGGGTATTCCTGCTTGTTGTGTGCGTTAAGCTGAGTAATTTGTTCCATGTGTTTCGTATTTGTCGGGGACAAAGATACGAAAAACTGTTTTTTATGCTTCTGTCCGGAGCATATTTCCCGCGGTCTCTGTTGTCAGAAAATACGGATTTTTAATTATTCATAGTCTTAAATATCGTTTTTTTCACGAGTTCTCCGTATATTTGTCCCATAAATGGATTATACGACGAATTAGCAAATGAAGAATATTCGAAATTTTTGTATCATAGCCCACATTGACCATGGTAAATCAACCCTGGCCGATCGCTTGCTGGAATATACTCAGACGATTAAGATTACGGAAGGACAGATGCTGGACGACATGGATCTGGAACGCGAACGCGGTATTACCATCAAGAGTCATGCCATCCAGATGGAATATACCTATCAGGGAGAAAAATATATCCTGAATCTGATCGATACTCCGGGGCATGTGGATTTTTCGTACGAAGTATCTCGTTCCATTGCCGCGTGCGAAGGCGCATTGCTTGTGGTAGACGCTTCTCAGGGCGTGCAGGCTCAGACTATTTCGAACCTTTATATGGCTTTGGAGCACGATCTGGAAATTATTCCTGTAATGAACAAATGCGACATGGCAAGCGCCATGCCCGAGGAAGTGGAGGATGAAATCATCGACTTGCTGGGATGTAAACGGGAAGATATTATCCGCGCGTCCGGAAAGACCGGTCTGGGTGTGGAAGAAATCCTTCAGGCCGTGGTAGAACGCATACCGTGTCCGGAAGGCAATGAGGAAGCGCCTTTGCAGGCATTGATCTTTGACTCCGTGTTTAATTCTTTCCGGGGTATCATCGCATATTTTAAGGTAGAAAACGGGATTATACGCACAGGAGATAAGGTGAAGTTCTTCAATACAGGCAAGGAATATGTCGCGGATGAGGTCGGGGTCCTGAAAATGGATATGGTACCCCGGAAAGAACTCCGTACAGGAGACGTAGGGTACATTATTTCGGGTATCAAGACCTCAAGAGAGGTGAAGGTAGGAGATACCATTACACATATCGATCGTCCGTGCGACAGGGCCATCGACGGTTTTGAGGAAGTGAAGCCGATGGTTTTTGCCGGTGTGTATCCCATCGAAGCGGAAGATTATGAAAACCTGCGTGCATCGTTGGAAAAACTGCAGTTGAATGACGCTTCGCTTACGTTCCAGCCGGAATCTTCGCTGGCATTGGGCTTCGGATTCCGTTGCGGATTCCTGGGACTGTTGCACATGGAAATCGTGCAGGAACGTCTGGATCGTGAGTTTGATATGAATGTCATTACCACGGTGCCCAACGTATCTTATATGGTATACGACAAGCAGGGAGGGGTGCAGGAAGTGCACAATCCCGGCGGTATGCCGGACCCGACGCTGATAGACCACATCGAAGAACCTTACATCGACGCGTCCATCATTACGACTACCGATTATATAGGCCCTATCATGACACTCTGTCTGGGCAAACGCGGAGAACTGGTGCGTCAGGATTACATCTCGGGCAATCGTGTGGAACTGCATTATAAAATGCCGCTGGGAGAAATCGTCATAGATTTCTATGACAAGCTGAAAAGCATCTCGAAAGGTTATGCTTCCTTTGATTACCACCAGGCCGGATTCCGTCCGTCGAAGCTGGTGAAACTGGATATCCTGCTGAACGGCGAGTCGGTGGATGCCCTTTCTACCCTGACGCATTTTGATAACGCGTATGACCTGGGACGCCGGATGTGCGAGAAGCTGAAGGACCTGATTCCACGCCAGCAGTTTGAAATCGCGATTCAGGCGGCTATTGGCGCAAAGATCATTGCCCGTGAGACGATCAAGGCAGTACGTAAGGATGTGACAGCCAAGTGTTACGGAGGGGATGTGAGCCGTAAGCGTAAGCTGTTGGAAAAGCAGAAACGGGGTAAGAAACGTATGAAACAGATCGGTTCCGTAGAAGTACCTCAAAAAGCATTCCTGGCCGTATTGAAACTTGATTAACCGATCAGAACGTTGCTGTAAAATAAACGGATAAGTTCTTTCTCCTTTTTGATTCAGAAACAGAAAAGTGGAAAGAACTTATTTTTTTACCCATTAAATCTTCTTGCTATGACAGATGAAATCAAAAAACAACTGAAGCATTTTCCGTTCAAGCATATCCTGCGTTTCCACGTAAACGGCGGTATGCTGTTGATGGGAACGGCTCTGCTGGCTATTTTTATAGCCAATTCCCCCTGGAGTGAAAGTTACCAGAACTTGTGGACCCATGAAATCCGGTTACAGATCGGCGATTTCAATCTCTTTCACCATGGCGGTCATCCGCTGACCCTGATGAGTTTTATCAATGATGTATTGATGGCGGTTTTCTTCTTTGCCGTCGGACTGGAAATCAAGCGTGAAATTCTGGTGGGCGAACTGTCGTCTCTCAAGCAGGCAATGCTGCCTATCATTGCGGCCTGTGGCGGTATGATTATGCCGGTGCTGATCTATTATCTGATAACCCGGGGCACACCGGCCGTGGACGGACTGGCGATTCCCATGGCGACAGACATAGCCTTTTCGCTGGGGGTACTGAGCCTGTTCGGGAAAAGGGTGCCTCTGAGCCTGAAAATATTCCTGACAGCCTTTGCCGTTGTCGATGATATCGGAGGAATCCTGGTCATCGCTCTTTTTTACAGTTCCCATTGTGCGGTAAATTACCTGATGTATGCTTTACTGATTGTCGGAATTCTGCTGATAGGGAATCAGATGCGTATATCGCACTGTTCTTTTTATCTGGTGCTGGGTATTGCTATCTGGTATTGCTTCATGCAGAGCGGGGTGCATGCCACCATTGCCGGAGTGATTGTGGCGTTTACGGTACCGGCCAGGCCACGGCTCCGTATCGGCCGGTATATAAACCGTATGCACGATATCATCGTTGATTTTCCGCCGGAACCGGAAAAGATTATTCTGGGAAAAGAACAGCTTTGTGCCCTGAAAACCATCGAGTCGGATACCCGTCAGGTGGTATCTCCGTTACAGTTTATGGAAGATTCCCTGCATAAGATTGTGAATTATGTGATTATGCCGTTGTTCGCCTTTGCCAATGCAGGAGTGGTACTGACCGCCTCGCACGGTGGCCTGGAGATAGGACTTCCTACGTTGGCCATTATCCTGGGACTGGTGGTTGGAAAGTTTACAGGCATTTACCTGTTTTCGTGGATTGCCTTGCGGACGAAACTCGTTTCAATGCCGCACGGAATGACCTGGCAGAACCTGGCGGGTATCTGTCTGTTAGGCGGTATCGGATTTACCGTTTCACTTTTCATCGCGAATTTGTCCTTTGGGGAAGAACCGCATTTGCTGAATCAGGCCAAGCTGGGAGTAGTGATTGGTACGGTGCTGGCTGGTATCCTGGGGTACCTGGTACTGTATTTTACGTTGCCGAAAACGGCCGATGAAGAATAAAGTGTTCATCCGAATGGGATATTTTCTGTCCGGATGTCTTGTCGTATACGGGATTTTTGTACATTTGCTGTATCATTAAAGTGAATACAGTATGCTTACATTAGATTGTATCTATCGGGCTTCTTTTGCCTTGAAAGATGTTATTCGGCGGACTGATTTAATTTATGCGCCGCAAATCAATCCGGAAAGTCAGGTTTATCTGAAACCGGAAAACTTGCAATATACCGGATCTTTCAAGTTAAGAGGAGCCTGTTATAAGATTTCTCGTCTGACCGACGAGGAAAAGGCACGGGGAGTGATAGCCTGCTCGGCGGGCAATCATGCGCAGGGTGTTGCTTTGGGAGCAACGAAACACGGTATCAAGTCATTAATCTGTTTACCTGCGGGGGCTCCCATTTCGAAAGTAGAGGCTACGAAGCGCTATGGAGCGGAGGTATGCCTGGTACCCGGTGTATATGACGATGCTTACCAGCGCGCGCTGGAGCTGAAGGAAGAGAAAGGGTATACCTTTATCCATCCGTTCGACGATGAATTTGTGATAGCAGGCCAGGGTACTATTGGACTGGAATTACTTGATCAGCTTCCGGATATGGAAGCTGTCATCGTACCTATAGGGGGCGGTGGATTGATTTCGGGCATAGCGTATGCGCTGAAATCGTTGAAGCCTTCGGTCAAAGTATATGGTGTACAGGCCAAAGGCGCGGCCAGTATGGTACGCTCCATGGAACACGCACGCAGAGAATGTCTGACTTCTGTTTCTACCGTGGCCGACGGTATCGCCGTGAAGGAACCGGGCGAACATACCTTTGAGCTTTGTTCCAACTATGTGGATGAGATTGTCACCGTGACGGAAGATGAAATTTGCGCGGCAATCCTGGCCTTGATGGAACAGCAGAAGCTGATCGCGGAAGGAGCGGGAGCTGTTTCGGTAGCCGCTGCCATGTTTAACAAGGTCCCGATAGCCGGTAAAAAGACGGTTTGCATTGTTTCCGGTGGAAACATTGACGTGACAATCCTGAATCGTGTGATCAGTCGGGGACTGGATATGTCGGGCCGTTCGTATACGGTAACGCTCGACTTGCGTGACAAACCGGGAGAATTGATGGGTGTTTCAGCGGTTATTGCCCGTCTGGGAGGAAATATCATATCTGTCTTGCATGAACGCAATACAAGCAACAGCAATATCAACGCATGTTTCTTGCGTCTGGTGATGGAAACGCGAAACGCCGAGCACGTAGCCATGATACGTAATGCCTTGTTGGAAGCAGGTTATATCATCGTGAAATAAGTAGGAATGCAAAGGAAACTCTCATTGCCTGGAAGGTAGTGGGAGTTTCTTTCTATCAGCGGGCAAATGCATGAGGAGAAAGTAGCTTTATATAGTTTTTTTAACTTTTTTAAGGAGAAAAACCGGGTATAGGCTATAAACTAACTGATTTTTATCGTACATTTGCCGCATATTTGTAAAGTATAGTTTGCAAAAATGAGCGATACTATAAAACACTTCGGTATTGTGGAAAACATCAATGGATCGTATGTTCAGGTACGGATTCTTCAGACTTCAGCTTGCGCGTCGTGCAGCGTAAAAGGGCATTGCAATGCTTCTGAAACCAAAGAAAAATTGATTGATGTTTATAATGGTAAGGAAATCCGTTGCCAGATAGGGCAGCGTGTCATGATTTGTGGCACTACCTCAATGGGAATGAAGGCGGTATGGCTGGCCTTTTGTATACCTTTCTTTCTGTTACTTGGTTCTTTATTCCTTTTTATGGCCTTGACCGGTGGAAATGAAGTAAGGTCTGCCTTGTTTTCGTTGGCAGTATTGATTTCTTATTATTTGATCTTGTATGTGTGTCGGAAAAGGTTGAGCCGTACATTTACATTTACCTTGGAATCTATTAATTAACTAACTAACTTAAATTTTATGAGCTTAATTTTAGTGGCAGTAATTTCGTTGGGAGCTATCGGATTGATCGCAGCCGTGATCTTGTACGTGGCTTCGAAGAAATTTACTGTGTATGAGGATCCTCGGATTGGTCAGGTAGCCAGCGTGTTGCCTCAGGCCAATTGTGGAGGTTGTGGTTACCCGGGATGTGGGGGATTTGCCGCAGCGTGTGTGAAAGCCGGTTCGCTAGAAGGCAAGCTTTGTCCGGTAGGTGGTCAGCCTGTCATGGAAAAGGTAGCCGCCATCTTGGGACTGGAAGCCGCTGCAACGGAACCGAAAGTGGCTGTAGTGCGTTGTAATGGAACGTGTGAAAACCGTCCGCGTACGACGCAATACGATGGCGTACGTTCCTGTGCCATCGCTCATGCAACGTATGGAGGTGAGACCGGATGTACATTCGGTTGCCTGGGATGTGGTGACTGTGTGTCTGTCTGTAAGTTTGGCGCTTTACACATGAACCCGGAAACAGGTTTGCCCGAAGTGGATGAAGAAAAGTGTACGGCGTGTGGCGCCTGTGTGAAGGCATGTCCGCGCAACATCATTGAATTACGTCCGAAGGGTAAGAACAATCGCCGTGTGTATGTACAGTGTGTCAATAAGGACAAGGGTGCCGTGGCACGTAAGGCATGTACATCAGCTTGTATCGGCTGCGGTAAATGTGTAAAGGTATGTCCTTTCGAAGCGATTACGCTGGAAAACAACCTGGCTTACATTGATCCCGCCAAGTGTAAGTCTTGCCGTAAATGCGAGATGGAATGTCCGCAGGGAGCCATCATTGCCAAGAATTTCCCTCCTCGGAAGGCCAAACCGGCCGATGCGCCGGCAACTGCCCAACCGGGCGTATCACAGTCTGCTCCGACGCAGGCCGCTCCGAAAGCTGAAAAACCGGCTGCTGATGCTCCGAAGGCAGAAGCCTGATAATAATCTTATTTAGTAAATTTAAAAAACGAAATAACAGTGAAGACATTTAGAATTGGTGGAGTTCATCCAGCAGAAAATAAATTGTCGGCCGGCAAAGCCATTGAGACACTTGCGCTCCCTAAGCAGGCGGTCTTCCCTTTGTCACAGCATATCGGTGCTCCTGCTACAGCCATCGTAAAGAAGGGCGATGTAGTAAAGGTGGGTACTAAAATAGCTGAAGCGGGTGGTTTTGTTTCGGCTGCTATCTTTTCTTCTGTATCCGGTAAGGTGAACAAGATAGATAGCATAATTGACGCCAGCGGTTATCGGAAGCCGGCTATATTCATTGATGTGGAAGGAGATGAATGGGAAGAATCCATCGACCGGAGCTCGACGTTGGTGAAGGAATGTAACCTGACTCCCGAAGAGATTGTCGCGAAAATCAAAAACGCCGGTGTCGTAGGTATGGGAGGCGCCTGTTTCCCGACTCATGTAAAACTGACACCTCCTCCGGGATGCAAGGCCGAATGTGTCATCATCAACGCCGTAGAATGTGAACCTTATCTGACTGCCGACCACCGGCTGATGTTGGAAAAGGCGGATGAAATTCTGGTAGGCGTAAGCATTCTGATGAAGGCGGCCAAGGTAACCAAAGGATATATCGGCATTGAGAACAACAAGCCCGATGCCATCAAGCTGATGACGGAAAAGGCCGCTGCTTATCCGGGTATTGAGGTAGTTCCCCTGAAGGTGAAATATCCGCAGGGAGGTGAAAAACAGCTGATTGACGCGGTGATAGGCCGTCAGGTACCGGCTCCTCCCGCAATTCCTATCAACGTAGGGGCCGTGGTACAGAACGTAGGAACCGCATACGCCGTTTATGAAGCCGTGCAGAAAAACAAGCCGTTGTTTGAACGTATTGTGACTGTGACGGGAAAGTCGCTCAAGAATCCTTCGAATTTTCTGACACGTATGGGAACACCGATGAGCCAGCTGATTGAAGCGGCAGGCGGTCTGCCCGAAGATACCGGCAAGGTGATCGGCGGCGGTCCGATGATGGGTAAGGCACTGGCCAATACGGAAGTCCCTGTCTGCAAAGGTAGCTCAGGCGTCCTGATTATGAATGAAAAAGAAGCCCGCCGTGCAGAACCGCAACCGTGTATCCGTTGTGCCAAGTGCGTGAGTGCTTGTCCGATGGGACTGGAACCGTTCCTGCTGGCGACCTGCTCGGCTCATGGTGACTGGGAACGTGTAGAACATGAAATGATCATGTCCTGTATAGAGTGTGGCTCTTGTCAGTTTACGTGTCCTTCTCATCGTCCGATGTTGGATTACATTCGTTTAGGTAAAGGTAAGGTGGGCGGAATTATCCGTGCACGTAACGCAAAAAAATAATTCAGATTATGGCTAATAAATTGATTGTATCTTTATCGCCCCATGTGCATAGCGGTGACAGTGTACAGAAAAACATGTATGGCGTAATTATCGCTTTGGTGCCTGCCTTGCTTGTATCGTTTTACATGTTCGGCCTGGGGGCTGTGATTGTCACGCTGACATCAGTCATCGCGTGTCTGTTCTTTGAATGGGCTATCACCAAGTATATTCTGAAACGTGACCGTACGACCATTACAGACGGTTCGGCCGCGCTGACAGGCATTCTTCTGGCATTTAACTTGCCTTCCAATCTTCCGTTGTGGATTATTATTATTGGTGCGCTGGTAGCTATCGGCATCGGTAAAATGACGTTTGGCGGACTGGGATGTAATCCTTTCAACCCTGCGCTGGTGGGACGTATTTTCCTGTTGATTTCGTTCCCGGTACAAATGACTTCCTGGCCGGTAGCCGGACAATGGACCAGCTATACCGACGCGGAAACGGCGGCAACTCCATTGGCGCTGATGAAGCAGGCTGTACATGGCGATGTCAATGCGTTGGGCCAGTTGCCTGATACGATGAGTCTTTTCTTGGGAAACAATCCGGGATGTATCGGTGAGATCAGTTCTCTGGCGTTGTTGCTGGGACTGGTTTATATGTTGTGGAAAAAGATCATTTCATGGCATATCCCGGTATCTATCCTTGTTACTGTTTTTGTGTTCTCCGGTTTGATGCATTTGGCCAATCCGACCACTTACGCATCTCCGTTTGTTCATCTGTTTACGGGTGGCCTGATGCTGGGAGCTATCTTTATGGCAACCGATTACGTCACTTCGCCGATGACACATAAGGGAATGATTATTTATGGTGTTGCCATTGGATTCCTGACTGTTGTGATTCGTCAGTTTGGAGCCTATCCGGAAGGTATGTCGTTCGCGATTTTCATCATGAATGCCTTTACTCCGTTGATCAATACCTATTGTAAACCTAAACGTTTTGGGGAGGTTGTGAAGAAATGAAAAAGTTGGAATCATCTTTGAAGAATATGGCTTTGGCACTGACCGGTTTTTCGGTAGTGGCTGGAGCTTTGCTGGGCTGGGTCAATGATGTGACGGCAGAACCCATTGCCCAGGCAAATGCAAAGACGCTGAGTGATGCCATTGCGGTGGTAGTCCCGGGTTTTGACAACAATCCGGCAGAGTCTCCCGAAGTTGTCGAAGTGAATGGTGTGTCCTATAAGATTTATAAGGCGACAAAAGGCGGTAAGTTTGTAGGAGCTGCGGTAGAATCTTCTTCCAATGGATTCGGTGGCGCATTGACTGTCCTGGTAGGTTTTGATCCGGATGGAAACATCATCGATTATTCGTTGCTGAGTCATGCCGAGACTCCTGGATTGGGCTCTAAGGCCGCCGACTGGTTCAAGAAGGGGGCGAAAGGGGATATTACCGGTAAGAATCCGGGCAAAGCTCCTTTGACTGTCAGTAAGGACGGAGGACAGATCGATGCTATCACTGCCTCTACAATCACCTCACGTGCTTTCCTGCTGGCGGTGAATAATGCTTATGCGGCCTATAAAGATCAGAATGCGGATGCCGTAACGGGGGCTACACAACATGCCGCTCCGGCAGATTCCGCCAATGTTGAAACTAATAAATAAGGAGGAGCAGACTATGAATAATTTTAAGGTATTGATGAACGGGATTGTGAAGGAAAATCCTACGTTCGTACTCCTTTTGGGTATGTGTCCTACATTGGGTACTACTTCGTCGGCCATCAATGGTATGGGTATGGGACTTGCTACCATGTTTGTACTGATTTGTTCGAATGTGGTCATTTCACTCATTAAGAATCTGGTGCCTGATATGGTGCGTATTCCTATTTTTGTGGTTGTAATTGCTTCGTTTGTAACACTGCTGCAGATGCTGATGCAAGCGTATGTTCCTGCCTTGTATGCAACACTGGGATTGTTTATCCCGTTGATCGTTGTAAACTGTATTTTGCTGGGACGTGCAGAGGCTTTTGCCGCAAAAAACAATCCGCTGGCATCGTTTTTCGATGGCTTGGGTATGGGACTCGGTTTTACCATCGCACTGACCCTGCTGGGCGGTGTCCGTGAATTTCTGGGAACTGGCAAGATCTTCAATATTGCCATTATGCCTGAGGAATATGGAATGCTGATCTTTGTGCTGGCTCCGGGCGCATTTATCGTTTTGGGCTATCTGATCGCTATTGTGAATCGTCTGAAAAAGGCATAACCTCTAAAAAGAAGAAGATATGGAATATATACTGATATTTATTACCGCAATATTTGTGAACAACATTGTGTTGTCACAGTTCCTCGGTATTTGTCCGTTCTTAGGCGTTTCCAAGAAAGTGGAAACAGCCATGGGTATGGGGGCAGCCGTTGCTTTTGTATTGGTACTGGCTACCATCGTAACTTATCTTATCCAGAAGTTTGTACTCGATGCATTCGGACTGGGATATTTGCAGACCATTGCTTTTATTCTGGTCATCGCGGCGTTGGTGCAGATGGTGGAGATCATCCTGAAGAAAGTTTCTCCTTCGCTGTATCAGGCACTGGGGGTATTCCTTCCGCTGATTACGACCAACTGCTGTATCCTGGGTGTGACGATTCTGGTTATTCAGAAAGAGTTTGACCTGTTGACCGGTGTGGTTTACGCTTTTTCTACGGCATTGGGATTTGCGCTGGCACTGATAGTCTTTGCAGGAATCCGTGAGCAGCTGAGTCTGGTTAATATCCCGAAAGGCATGCGCGGTATGTCTATTGCTTTGGTTACAGCCGGTTTGTTGGCGATGGCTTTCATGGGATTTTCTGGAGTAGATAAGGGTTTGGCTACTTTATTTGGCCTGAATTGACCGGATGTGGTTTCAGGAAAGTCTGAAATTGCATAGGAAAATAAATTAGATAAGGAAATAAAGCTGTAAAGAAGGCGGATTTTAGAAGTTCTCCGTCTCTTTACAGCTTTTTTTTGTTTTTTTTCTTGTTCGAATTCTCTATTTCAAGAATAATCTGTATATTTGTGTATATTATTAACCTAGTTCTTTAAAGATATTAAAAGACCTTATTATTATGAAACAAAGAATTCTTGTTACAGGTGGTACAGGATATATCGGATCACACACTGTAGTCGAACTGCAAAACAGTGGTTATGATGTCGTTATCGTAGATAATTTGTCAAATTCACGTGCAGATGTGGTAGATCATATTGAACAGATTTCGGGTATCCGTCCGGCATTCGAAAAGGTAGATTGTCTGGATTATGAAGGAATGGATGCCGTTTTCGCGAAATATCCGGGTATTAAGGGTATTATTCACTTTGCGGCCAGCAAGGCGGTAGGTGAATCTGTGCAGAAGCCTTTGTTGTATTATCGTAACAACCTGGTTTCATTGATCAATTTGTTGGAATTGATGCCGAAGCATGGTGTAGAGGGTATCATCTTCTCTTCTTCATGTACTGTATACGGTCAGCCGGATCATCTTCCTGTTACAGAGGCTGCTCCTATCAAGAAGGCTGAGTCTCCTTATGGAAATACGAAACAGATCAATGAAGAGATTATCCGCGATACGGTTGCATCCGGTTCTCCGATTCATGCGATTCTGTTGCGCTATTTCAATCCGATTGGCGCTCATCCTACAGCTTTGATCGGTGAACTTCCTAACGGTGTTCCGCAGAACTTGATTCCATATCTGACGCAGACCGCTATGGGAATCCGTGAAAAACTGAGCGTATTTGGCGATGATTATAATACACCCGATGGTTCATGTATCCGCGACTATATTTATGTAGTCGATCTGGCAAAAGCTCACGTTATCGCAATGGATCGTATCCTTAACGGAAAGCAGAAGGACAAAGTAGAGGTATTTAATATCGGTACGGGACGTGGCTTGTCTGTTTTGGAACTGATTCATGCATTCGAGACCGCTACAGGTGTAAAATTGAACTATCAGATTGTGGGTCGTCGGGCCGGTGATATCGAACAGGTATGGGCCGATCCTACTTATGCGAACAATGAGCTTGGCTGGAAAGCTGATACCTCAATTGAAGAAACTCTGCGTTCCGCCTGGAAGTGGCAGTTGCATCTTCGTGAAGAAGGTATCATGTAAGATGACTTTAAAAAATATTAAAAGTATAAACCAATAACATCTATGGAGTGTTATTACACATGCAAGTACTTTAACACTGACACGGTATGCGAATATAGGTCTGTGTCTCCATTCTTCTGGAATGGAAAGGTGCTAATTGCATAGTAGTTTTGTCGTGTTTTATTTTGTGTTTGTGTTGTGGCTGTTCTCCGACGAGAGTCGGGGAACAGTTTTTTTATGTCTGTTCAAACGGAATAGCGTCATATTTTTTTGTGTATCTTTGCAGTCGCAAAAACGAAAAAATATGAGTCAGTCGAAAGATATGACAGCAGGTCCTATTCTGCCGCTGTTGTTTAATTTCACAATGCCCCTTTTATTGGGGAATCTGCTCCAACAGACTTATTCGTTGGTTGATGCAGCCATTGTGGGGAAGTTCTTGGGTATTAATGCGTTGGCTTCTGTGGGAGCCAGTACTTCCGTTGTTTTTCTGATTTTAGGGTTCTGTAACGGGTGTTGTGGCGGATTTGGTATTCCTGTCGCGCAGAAATTTGGTGCCCGCGATTTCCGGACCATGCGTCGGCTGGTAGCCGTGAGTTTGAAACTGGCTGGTATTATGTCGGTTTCAATAGCGGTTATAACCTGTTTGCTCTGTTCGTTTATCTTACACTGGATGCAAACACCGACGGCCATTTTTGAAGATGCCTATTATTACCTGCTGATCACTTTCATCGGCATTCCCTGTACTTTTTATTACAATCTGCTTTCCAGTATTCTGAGGGCATTGGGAGACAGTAAAACACCTTTCTGGTTTTTGCTCTTTTCGACAATCCTAAATATAGTGCTGGACCTGTTATGTATCGTATGCCTGGGATGGGGAGTTGCGGGCGCTGCCATAGCAACTGTTTTTTCTCAAGGAGTTTCGGCAGTGCTTTGCTATATTTATATGCATAAGAAGTACGATATTCTTCGTACTACACCGTCTGACCGTCGTTTTCGGGGAGATTTGGCCCGCCAGCTGATGTATGTGGGTGCTCCGATGGGGCTTCAATTTTCAATAACGGCTATCGGAAGCATTATGTTGCAAAGTTCCAATAATGCGTTGGGAACAGCCTGTGTAGCGGCCTTCACAGCCGCCATGCGTATCAAGATGTTCTTTTTGTGTATGCTGGAAAGTCTGGGTATTGCCATGGCCACATATTGCGGACAGAATTATGGCGCAGGGAAACCACTTCGTATCTGGCAGGGAGTGAAGGTCGCTTCAGGCATGATGGTGGTTTATGTGCTGATGGTGAATTTGGTTTTATGGACTTCTTCCGAGAAATTTGCTTTGCTGTTTGTCGATCCGTCCGAGACGGAGATTATTAAGGATACAGCCTTGTTCCTTCATATTTCTGCCTTGTTCTTTCCGGTATTGGGGGTGTTGTGTATCTTGCGCTATTCCATTCAGGGAGCCGGCTATACTCGTCTGGCCATGTTCTCTGGCGTGTCCGAGATGATTGCCCGCATTCTGGTCAGTGTAGTGGCTGTACCGTTGTGGGGATATTGGGCGGTATGTTTTGGTGATCCTACCGCCTGGGTCTTTGCCGACTTGTTTCTGGTACCCGCGTTTGTCTATGTGTATCGCAGGCTGTGTAGCATTGTAGACCGGGAATCAATTCCTGATGCGTAATCTTTTCCAGATACAATTGGGAATCAGACGCCAGAAGAAAACCAATATTTGATAACGGTAATCGATGACGACTCTTCGTTTCTTGTGATAAAGAGCTGATACGATTCGTCGGGCAACGTATGCAGGCGACATTAACAGTGGATAATGCTTGCCGTCGTTGAGTAATCCTGTTGCCACAAAACCAGGACGGATATCCGTAAAATGGATGGGTACCCGGTGCATACAGGCCAATTGTTCCAAGGCATCCAGGTATATGTTCTGAAATCGTTTGGTAGCGGAATAAGCGGGTGCAATCCCCAGTCCTTTGGTCCCGGCTATGGAACTGATGACAGCCAGATGTCCCTTCCCCCTTTTTAGGAAATATCGGAATGCGAATCCCGTCATCCGTGCAAAACCTGTTCCGTTTGTTTCCAGTGTGTTCAGCTCAATTTCAGGGGTTAACGCGTAGTTTTGAAATCCGATGCCTGAGCTTAGCAAGAACAGGTCCATGTCTCCCATGTCGCCGATTAACGTTTCCAGCGCTTTTTCCGACCCGGGTTTTCGAACATCCAGCGGACAAGTGTATATGTTATCGGGGTAAAGAGCTTTCAGGGCTTCCAGTTTTTCTTTCCTTCTACCGGCAATTCCTATTTTCCAGCCATCCTGAAGCAATAAAAGGGCTACCTCATAGCCGATACCGGAGGTGGCACCCACGATGACTGCATTTTTATGGATTGGTTTGATACTCATTTATAGATTGCTTTTAAGTTCATAAATAAAGGTTTCGGCCTGGGGATGGGCTTTCTGGTCCTCAGTGGCGTAATAGAATTTGCCACAGAAAGGCATTTGTTCGTTTACTGTCTTCATTTCGTTGCATAGCTGGCCGCAGAAGGCAACGTATGAACGGTCGTTTCTGCATTTCCCGGAATCGTCTCTGTAGATTGTGATGTACTGATTCAATGGGAAGGTATGTATCAGTTGATTGATTTCCTGGGCAAGGTTTCGTGCTTCCTGTGGAGTAATCCGGTCGAAAAGATTCGACACATTGAAAATGACCGATTCTGAAAGAATGGCATGGGCTTTCCAGAAGGATGCAGGAATGGCTGACAGCCGTGGATAAAATTGGCTGGAAGCTGTCCTGTATGCAGGGATCTGTAGAAATCGGGCGGTCAGCTTTTCCATGTCTTCCGACGGATAGACTGTAATATGTGCAATGTCTGTATGAGGAAAATGCTTGCAATAATCAATAAAAGCCAGGCTGGAGCTCCCGGCTTCTGTTGCCAGATCACAATATACAACTCTGCCGTTGGTTCTCCTGATGGCGTCGCGCAACCAGCTCCCGCAGGCTTCCAGTAAGGCCTGGGCTGCCATGTACTGTTTCCTGAAATAATAGGCATTGTAAAGCAGGGCCTGTTCCCGGGGAGAAAAGACAGAACTCTGATGATCCCGGAAGTTTAATCGTCCGTATGCTGTCTGTTCCCGATGACATGCTTCGTTGGAGGCGAGGAGTGCGAGTGCCTGTTTGGTACGGGAACCTGTTTCGAGTGGAATACAGACGTTCTGCCGGAAGGCTGCTTCGAGCTGATCCGGCAAATGGTACGTCCGGGCCTGAAGATCCCATCCCTGTTTGTAGCCGGGAATTGCGATTTTACCCTGGCAGAAATCATCGACAGTGGCGTCGATATATCCGTTGTGCAGGCGGATGTATTCCATGAGTTTGTAGAAAGTCAGGTTAGCGCCCAGAATACCTGGATTTCCCGTCAGCAGCAGCTGTTTCCTGGCCCGTGTGATGGCCACGTTCAGTTTTCTGTCGATCAGAAATTCCTCTTCCTTGAAGGTGTTGGCCGTCAGGAAATTCAGCTGGTGATAATCATGGACGGTAAAGGAATAGATGATGACATCCCGTTGGCTGCCCTGGTATCTTTCTACAGTATCAATGGAGATATCCAGTAACTCCGGAATGTTCAGTTTTGAGATTTCTTTCCGTATCATGGCTATCTGATTCCGGTAAGGTACGATTATTCCTACTGTCGTGTTGGGATCGAAGGACTGTTCCGTCAGTCTGTAAATCCGTTTTAGCAGTGTGGAGACAATGCGTGCTTCGCTTTGATTGGTTTTGTCTGACAAGGCAGGGGTATACGGATCGGTTGCCGGAATGAAGACCATGCGTCTTTCCAGTAGCAGACGCTCGATGGGATCGGTTGTTTCAGGTACGTTCGGGTAGGGGGAAGATTCTTCCTGGTGTGGCAGCGGAACAGGTTCCAGTTGTTCCCGAAAATAAAATGCGTGGTCCGGAAATTCGGCAATGGCCGGATGCATGCGTCCCTGTTTGTGCAGGATACTCCGGAACGATTCCGTGCTTTGTTTGTATAGGCGTTCGAAGAGTGAATTACGGCAGTCCGTCAATCCAATGGCATGAAGCAGGGGATCGTCAATGCCGGCTTCTTCCGCACTTTGCAGGGCGATGGCCGGAAGTTGTTTGTAGTCTCCGATGAGAATAAATTTTCCGATTGCATTTTGTGTCTGGTACCGGGCTGAGAGAATGCCTGTCAGATCGGGTTCCAGTATTTGTGAGGCTTCGTCAATGATGGCCAGGCTGAAAGATTTCAATGAAAAAAGGTTCAGACGATTATTGATGGCCGTTGTTGTACCGACAAAGATGCGGGTTTCGCGGATGCGCCGCTGGATGTCCTTCAGTTTGGGACAGTCATTCAGGCTGTTCTTTAGCAGATAGGGGGTATAGCGGGGATCGCAGGACAATTCATTCCCGATGCGGATAAACGGAGTTTGAGCGGCAATGCCCGAACTGACCAGCATGTGGCAGATCTCGTCGACAGCCCGGTTTGTGTAAGACAACAGCAGGATGGAGGTATCGGGGTCGGTCAGAGCTTCTTCTACCATGTATCGTAAGGCACACGATGTCTTTCCGGTTCCCGGAGGTCCTACCAGCAGAAAGTAGTCGTTGGCTTGTTTTTCTTTCAGTATGAGCCGGCTGAATCTTCCGTAGGATCCGTTTAAGCGGACTTCCGGATTGCAGGTAGGCGTACGCACTCCCAGCAGCAGCTCTTTTCTGTCCGAGCGTGCGGAAAGAAAGGCATACAGACCTCTCATGCCACTGGTTGCTGACACATCAGAGCTGTCGTGTTCTACGGCGAAAAGGTCTTCTTTTCCCCCGATAATCTCTTTGTTCTGTTGTCCGTTTCTCAACAGGACAGTCAGTCGGTCCGGATATATGGATACGATGTTGCCTTTCATCAGAATTTCCTTGCGTACATCCGGTTCGCCGTGATAGGCATAGCAGATTACGATGTCTCCTGTGCGGAAATTGGGCAAGAAGTCTTCTTCTTGCTGAGGAATGTTCAGTTCGATCAGATCATATCCCTTGTTGGGAGCACTTTTCTGCTTGTTGCGGATTGTGAGTCCCAGCAGTATGTTTCCGGCTTCCAGTTTCTCAGGAAGTGGCAGGTGCCACAATCCGGCAAATCCGTGTGACGGGTCGTTCTTTCCTCCGGTCTTGCTGAGAATCTGTTCTTTTGAGACGAAGGTGAAGAAACGTTGGAAATAGGCCCGTTCCAGGGGCGTAGTATGTTTCAGTGTTTGGATGGCTTCTTGTAGTTGCGGCTCCTGAAAGTCTTCCCACAGACGGTTGTGCACCTGATATTCATTCAGCAGATCTGTATCAAGTGCTTCTATTACTTGGCCGATTCCTCCGTCTCCCAGTTTCATTTCTCCGGCTACGATACGGTTGCGCAGGCGAATGCTTTCTCTGAACAGGTTCTCTGAAAAGTGTTCCAGAATTAATCCGTCCGGATATTTGGAGTAGAGCAGAAAGGTCTGAAGCTGTTCGGTCTCACGTCCGAAGTTATACATCAGTACCCCCTGATACAGCATCATCTGGATGAAATGGTCTTCTTTGTGCTTATGAAGTTTCTCGTCGCGTTTCCCGGATTTCTGTTCGATGAGGATCCTGAAGTCTTTTTGAAGCATGTCCACACGCCCCTGGAGTCCCAGTTTTTCGCAGATGAATGAGGCTTCGAGCATTGTCTTTTGCCGGTCGAATGCCTGCAGGTTATGAGGCAGGATATCGTGTATGAAGGAACGCAGGTTCATCAATTGTGATTGTGCCTGTACATGGAAATTTTCGGGAAGGGAGCACGTACAAAATTCCAGTGCGGATGAGGTGAAGAACTTTTTAAAGGAATCGGAGTATGAAACAGGGGTTTCGGCCCGTTCGTTGATGTAGTCGTCCAGAAACTGGCTGGCCAGATTTCCAAGCAGGATAGGGGCTGTATGGGGACGTGGCTTGATTTTGTTCATGAAATAGTTGAACGGGTGATGCCCGTATTCACGGAAACAGGCAGCCAGCGAACTGATATCAACCAGATAATCCGGATAGATGACGATCAATTTAGGTATGTAATGATTTTCTTCGTCCACTCTGACATCCAGCAGGTTGATGGGAAGGTTTTCGGTGAGTAGCTCTTTCAGGTAGAGTAAATCACCGTTATAGCCACCTTTGGCATAGTTGATAATGATGAACGGGTCTTCGTCGCTGTCGGTCGCGGCGTAGATCTGGCTGTCTGTCCAACTGGTGACCGATGCCCGTACGTATGGAATGTGTGAGAGTCGGGTTCCCTTGTATGGACGGTTGGAATGAGGTAGCTCGGGAAGCAGGGAGGCTGGAATATCTGCCTCGAATCCCAAAGCGATGAAACGGACCAGTGCCCGGAGGTCGTACAGATATTCCTGCATATTTGCCTGAAAATTGTCCCGAAGTGCCGAATTGCAGTTGCGGCGCATGGTCTGGATGGCATAACGGTCTGATGGAGTCATTTTTTTTTCTTTGCCGATATAGTCCAGCCGGGAAAAAAGATTGGCAAACGTGAGGGTTGTACCGGCAGTCAGTTCATAACAGGCTTGTTCCAGAGTCTTGTAAAAAAGTACATATTTGGCACGAAGGTTCTCTGTCGAGGCTTGTGGCTGCCGGTGTATCTGTTCTATCCGTTGGAACAGGTCGGAAGCTTGCAATTCGATGTGTCGGAAATCGGAAATGGGCATGAATGGTATAGTCTCTTAATATAGAAAGGCCGGTTTTTCCGTTATGCCTTGCCCGGATGCATCAGGCATACAGAAAAACCGACCTTCGATGAATGTTGTTTTATTCAGATACGGGAGTATGGGTCTCTTTCTTCAGTTGTTGGATGGTAACGGCTTTTTCCAGCAGCGGATAGTTTCCTTTGTAAGTGTCCGTCACGTCTTCTGTCAGATAAATCGTGTTTTCTTCGTTTTCTATCTTTTCAATCAGCGAATAACTTAAATTTTCTCCTGTGGTCAGAGTAACCGTTAAAGCATAGTAACGGTTTCCTTGTATGTCTTGCTTGGGAGTCAGATAGAAAATACCTTGTTTTTGCAGCGATGATCCGGACGGGCGTATGGTAATATTTCCCTGGGTATATGCCTCGTTGGTATATTCGAAAGAATATGAGCCGCCTTCTTGCACAAGCATATCATCTACAACCTGTTCTTTTAGGATACGTTGTTCTCCTACCTGCATCTGGTCACCTTCTATTTCCGCATCACACGATGTTACTGTATACGTGATGTTCTCATAGCGTACTTGCAGATGGAGCAGGTATGAGTTGCCTGCTTTGTCAGTAATGGTGATATTCGTATCTCCCGTCTTGAGCGGTTTGAATTGTACCGTTTCGCCGTTATAAATGACTAGGGCTACTTCTTCGTTACTGTTTTGTATAAGGTATGAGCCATCTCCGCCGATGATGTATAAAGGTACGCTGTTTGAGAACGGCGCGATGGTTAAGGTGTCTTGTGTGATGAGTGCATGATCGGTTGCATATACGAGTCCGATAGCAGAATAGTTGTCATCGCTACAGGAAACTATCCCCAAGGAGAAACAGGCGCATAGCAAGGTCCTTCCTATTATTTTGCTTAGTTTTATCATGGTTTTCATACGTTTTATGTAGTTAATACTGAAAGGCCCTGAATCAGGGAATCGGTGCCTTATTTATATCCAAAGGTACAATTATTTTTCAGAAATCTGATAGTCTCCCGCTTTTTCTGTCAGTATATTTTGTAATTCTTCAATACTTTTTTCTTTGTTTGTGTAAGTAATGGTGGCTTCCGGTGGATCCAGGGTAACGCTGGCATTCATTTCTCCTGGAATATTCAGGGCCTTTTCTACATGCATGCGGCAATGATTGCACATCATTCCGTCTATACGGTATGTCCTGGTTAACGCAGCTGGTTCTTCCACCATCTGTCTGTCAGTGACACTTGTTTCCGGATGATTGGGAAGTGATTCGAGGTCAGTCGGTTCCGAAACAGTGGGAGGAATATGGGCTTTCGAATGCATCCGCTTACGTTTCAGGCGAAGGCTGTTTGTTACAACGCTGACACTGCTCATGGCCATGGCCGCACCGGCAATCATCGGGTTGAGCAGGAATCCGTTGATGGGGTAAAGTATACCGGCTGCTACAGGTACTCCTATCATGTTGTAAATGAATGCCCAGAACAGGTTCTCACGAATGGTACGTACTGTCTGGATGGAAAGTTCGATGGCGTCTGCTATTTTGCTCAGATCGGATGAAATGATGGTCATCTTGGCTACATCCATGGCTATGTCGCTTCCTTTTCCCATGGCAATACTCAGATCGGCCTGTGCCAGTGCCGCACTGTCGTTGATTCCGTCGCCTACCATGGCTACCCGCTTTCCTTCCCGTTGCAGTTCTTTGATGAAAAGAGCCTTCTCTTCGGGTAATACTCCGGCACGGTAATGGCTGATTCCTGTCTTTTGGGCGATGGCCCGTGCGGTAGCTTCGTTGTCACCGGTCAGCATATATACGGCGATTCCTCGTTTTTGCAGTTGATCGACAGCTGCGGGCGAGGTAGGCTTGATGGTATCCGAAATGGCGGCCAGCGCAAGGACTTGTGTATCGTTTGCCAGCCAGATAACCGTTTTGGCTTCGGCTGTGAGCGTGTCTGCCTGAGTCTGCAGTTCTGACGGAATCCGGATTCCTTTTTCTTTCAGTAAGGCCAGGTTCCCGGCGTAATAGATTGCATTTCCTATGGTGCCTTGAATGCCTTTCCCTGTCAGACTTTCGAAATTACTTACCGGCAGCTTTTTCCCTTTCAGGTAACGGACGGCTGCTTCAGCCAGAGGATGTTCGGACAATTGTTCCAGACTGAAGAACAGGTCGCGTATGTCGGGGACATTGGATACTTCCAGGTAGTCGGTTACTTGAGGATTTCCTTCGGTCAGGGTACCGGTCTTGTCGAGAACGATGGCATTGATTTTCTGGGCTGTTTCCAGGCTTTCCGCGTCTTTGATCAGAATTCCCATTTCAGCTCCTTTGCCAATGCCAACCATAATGGCAGTGGGAGTAGCCAGTCCCAAAGCGCACGGACAGGCGATAATCAGTACGGTGACAGCCGCCAGCAAACCTTGTGTAAATCCGTTTGTCCCGCCGAAAACAAGCCATAACAGAAAGGATAGCAGGGCAATGCCCATGATAACGGGCACAAAGACAGAAGCTATTTTGTCTACCAGCTTCTGTACGGGGGCCTTACTGCCTTGGGCGTCTTGCACCAGATGGATGATGTGGGCCAGCAGGGTATTGCTGCCTACCTTGTCTGCCGTGAACCGGAAGCTTCCTTTTTGATTGATGGTTCCGGCAAAAACGGTTGTGCCGTTTGTCTTTAGGACAGGTACCGGCTCACCGTTCAGCATGCTTTCATCTACATACGAACTTCCTTGGTTCACAGTGCCATCGACGGCAATTCTTTCTCCAGGCCGTACCAGAATGCAGTCTCCCGGTTTTATTTGCTGAATGTTTACTGTCTCTTCCGATCCGGCCGGAGTGATACGGGTAACTGTCTGTGGCTGGAGTCCCATTAATTTTTTGATTGCCTCGGAAGTGTTTCCTTTGGCACGTTCCTCCAACAGCCTTCCTAAAAGAATGAAGGCGATAATTACGCTGGCTGCTTCAAAGTAGACATGGGGCTGGATGCCTCTGTCCAGCCAGAATTCGGGGAAAAACAGGTTGAACAGGCTGAAAATATAGGCAATGCCTGTACTGTTGGCTACCAGGGTATCCATATTGGCCGTTTTATGTTTCAACTGACGCCAGGCATTTTTGTAAAAATCTCGTCCCAGCCAGCAGACTACCGGAGTAGAAAGTATCCATGTGATGTAGTCGGCGTAGGGAAGATCCATCAGAAACATACTGATAATTGTGATGGGAATTGCAAACAGAATGGCCCAGAAGGTGCGGTGCTTAAGCTGTTTGTAACGCAAAAGGTGGGCTTCTTCTGCCTTTTGTTCGCTGACATACTGGTCAGTTTCTGTTATCAGGTCGTAACCGGCTTCCTGAATGGCTTTCTTTAAATGTTCGGGTGTACAGCATTCCGGATTGTATTCTACAGTGGCAGTGGCAGCCGCATAATTGACACTGGCCTTCAGCACTCCTTCCTGTTGGTTGAGCGTTTTGTCTACTCTGGCCGCACATGCGGCGCAGCTCATTCCTAGAACCGGAAATGTTTGTTTGGAAATATGTTCACTCATGATAGTCTTCTTTATTTGTCTGATGGTTGTGATTAAACTTCTACTAAGTAGCCTGTTTTTATCACTTATCGTGCAAGAACTGAGGTTTGTTCATTTATAGACATAAAAAAAGGAGTACCGCTGTACTCCAACCTTTGTTAACCTTAAATCTAATACTATGAAAAACACATTGCAAAGGTACGGACTTTTTGTAAACCTGCAAGCAAAACGGGTGAAAAAAACGTAGATATAACATTTATTAAGTTTTTTGTATGTCAGAAAGGCGTACGGATGGGTATCTGTAGTTTCAATCGGCATGTTTTTCACTTTTTTGTCGTATCTTTGCCGCGTACGATAAAAATAAAGAGCTATGGCATTTGAAGCAACAAAAAGAGAATGGGGCGAATTGTATGCATTTTTTCGCCTTCTGGCTGATGGATATGTCCATGCGGGAACGCCGGATGTAAAATCGGATGAGGCTTGTCGTTTTCCGGTGGCAATGATACAGCGTGAGGAACATGATGGTACTCGTCGGTATATTGTAGAAAGGGACATGATTCATATTCAGGGAGAGAATATGGACAAACGCGTTCCACGGGAAGATTTTGAAACGGTAGCCGATTTGATCTTAAACGGTCTTCGTCAGGCAAACAGCGAGGAGGTGACTTCGCCGGATGGAGTGGAGGAGTTCCTGGATGAAGTAGCTATTTATAATCTGGAAGCTCAGACTGACGATCGTACCGATTTCAGCGTGGCATTTTATCAGACAGAGGCCCCTCTGACGGGATTTTGTGTACGTTCACGTTTCGGAACGATGTTGCCTTTGTTGGACGGTGGCCGTTCGGCCAATTTTAAATTCGAGCAGACGGGGGTGAAGTTTGCTGTACCTACTGTCAATAAAATCAATGCCGAAGGTTCCGAGAATGATGTGATCGGGCGTATGCTGATGATTGAACGTCTGGGCGGAACCCTGAAATACAATGATGTAGCCGATAAGATTTTTCGGAGCAATCTGTCGATGATCGATTTGCACATGGGGCGTTTACTGGGAGAGATGACGCGCCTGATGTGGCTGGACGGTATCACCCGGGTCTCTGAACTGACTGAAGAAATAAAGAAGCTGAATCCGCTTAAAATCAAGGATGAACTGATTACCAAGCATAAGTATTATGAATATAAAGTGAAGGAATTCCTTTTAGCGCTTGCCGGAGGAATGCGTCCTGCCAAACTGTATAACGGTACGGATTCGGCAATTGCCGGTTTTCTCTTTGTTACGGCAGAGGGAAAAGTGTTGTGCTACCAGCGTGCTTATCGTCAGGCGTTTGCCGATTTTCTTTTTGCCAATACACGCCTGGAAAAAGGATCGACCGAAAAGGATAAATATGGATTTCTGGAGCGTGAGAACGGTGTATACTATTTTAAGCTGAATCTGAAAATCGGCCTGTTAAAACGCTAAAAGAATAGAAACGGATCCGTAAAAACGGATAAAGGGTATGGGTTTCTTTTTCTTGACTTTTTGATGAAGCTTGAATTTATTGCATAAGTCAAAAACATGTACTACCTTTGTCTCTCAAAAGAACCAAAACATTAAAAAATATGTTCAGAAGTCATACTTGCGGTGAGTTGAGACTCGCCGATGCAGGCAAAAACGTGACGTTGGCTGGATGGGTACAGCGTACACGTAAAATGGGTGGAATGACATTTGTTGACCTCCGCGACCGTTATGGAATAACTCAGCTGGTCTTCAATACAGAAGTGAACGCCGAACTTTGTGAACGTGCCAATCATTTGGGCCGTGAATATGTCATTCAGGTAAAAGGAATGGTAAGCGAACGTTCCAGCAAGAACAGCAATCTTCCTACGGGTGATATTGAAATCATCGTGTCAGAACTGAATATCCTTAATACAGCGCAGACTCCTCCGTTTACCATCGAAGACAATACCGATGGTGGCGATGACTTGCGTATGAAATATCGTTACCTGGATTTACGTCGTACCGCAGTGCGTAAGAACCTGGAACTTCGTCACCGGATGACGATGGAAGTGCGACGCTATCTGGATAGCAAAGGATTCCTGGAAGTGGAAACTCCGATGTTGATTGGTTCTACTCCCGAAGGCGCACGTGACTTCGTGGTTCCTTCCCGTATGAATCCGGGACAGTTCTATGCTTTGCCGCAATCTCCGCAGACATTGAAACAGCTGCTGATGGTTTCCGGTTTCGACCGTTATTTCCAGATTGTAAAGTGCTTCCGCGATGAAGATTTGCGTGCCGACCGTCAGCCGGAATTTACACAGATCGATTGCGAAATGAGTTTTGTGGAGCAGGAAGACATCATTCAGATGTTTGAAGGAATGGCTAAGCATTTGTTTAAGGAACTGCGTGGAGTAGAATTGACAGAACCTTTCTTGCGTATGCCATGGTCTGATGCCATGAAATATTACGGAAGCGACAAACCCGATCTGCGTTTTGGTATGAAATTCGTTGAACTGATGGATATTCTGAAAGGTTATGGCTTTTCTGTATTCGATAACGCTGCTTATGTTGGTGGTATATGTGCCGAAGGTGCCGCCCACTATACACGTAAGCAGATTGATCAGTTGACGGAATTTGTAAAACGCCCGCAGATTGGTGCCAAAGGACTGGTTTATGCCCGTGTGGAAGAAGACGGACATGTGAAGTCAAGTGTAGATAAATTCTATTCACAGGAAGTACTGCAGAAGATGAAGGAAGCATTTGGCGCAAAACCGGGTGACCTGATCTTGATCCTGAGTGGAGATGATGCCATGAAGACCCGGAAACAGTTGTGTGAACTGCGTCTGGAAATGGGTAATCAGCTGGGCTTGCGCGATAAGAATAAGTTCGCATGCCTGTGGGTAGTAGATTTCCCGATGTTCGAATGGAGCGAAGAAGAAGGCCGTCTGATGGCTATGCATCATCCGTTTACACATCCGAAGGACGAAGATATTCCATTGCTGGATACTGATCCGGCTGCCGTACGTGCCGATGCATACGATATGGTAGTCAATGGAGTAGAAGTAGGAGGTGGATCTATCCGTATCCACGATTCTCAGTTGCAGGCCAAGATGTTTGAAATTCTGGGATTCACACCTGAAAAGGCACAGGAGCAGTTCGGCTTCCTGATGAATGCCTTCAAGTTTGGTGCTCCCCCTCACGGAGGTCTGGCATACGGCCTTGACCGCTGGGTATCTTTGTTCGCTGGTTTGGATTCCATCCGTGACTGTATTGCGTTCCCGAAGAATAATTCCGGACGTGATGTCATGTTGGATGCTCCGGGTTATTTGGATCAGAAGCAGTTGGATGAATTGAACCTGGTAGTCGATATAAAGGATAAAGAAACAAAATAAAACTTGTTCCCGCTTTCGGGAGGGAAACTAGTTCTTTTTAAAGTCGGAAGCGGAGATTCTTATTCTTCTCTGAACATGGGAGGAGAGAGTATCTTCGCTTTTGTTATGTTTTCTATAATTGTGCATGAAAGAATCTGTCCGTATATTCCGTTTTGTCGTTGTGGGTACGCTGAATGCGCTGATTACTGCCCTGGTAGTCTGGCTGATGATGCATATCCATGACCAGGATTATCTGTTGGCTAATATCGTGGCCTATATTGTGGCGCAGATTCATAATTTTATTTGGTGTAAATACTGGATATTTCCACTGGATGCGGATGCAAAAAAGAATAGCATCTGGCATCAGATGCTATTCTTTGTATGTGCATTCGCCTTGGCTTATAGTGCCCAGTTTCTGTTTCTTTTGCTGCTGGTCGAAATTTTTCATTGTAACGAGTATCTGGCTCAGTTTTTGGGGCTGTTTGTCTACGGTGCCGTCAATTTCCTGTCCAACCGCCGCATTACTTTTCGTTAGGGGTAAGTTTCTGTACAAATCCCACGGGCATTTCTACAATGGCATAGCCCAGTTGCTCCAGCCGGACGGTTACTTGCGTTTTTCCGTTGGTTGTGATTAATTGTCCGATCAGACCGTTAAGAGGTCCTTTAATTACTTTTACATCTTCTCCGGGTTTCATCGGTTCACTGGAGAAATAAATACTTTCTTCCGAATAATCCAGCATGAACATGAAGCGGTCCATTTCCGAATCCCGGATAATGGCGGGTTTCCGGGTAGAACGGTCTATTAAAGTACCGGTGACAGAAGGTATTTCCTTTAATATTTTGATGCGTTGTTTTTCTGTGATGTGTACGAATATGAGCATAGGTATGACGACGATTGTCATTTTTTTCTTTCGGTCGCTCCACTGTCTGATTACCTCTTGAACCGGTAGAAAATGCTCTATGCCCAAAGCGCGGAACTTTTCTGCGGTTTTCTTCTCATGATGCATGCGTACATACAATGCATACCAATGAATTTCTTCCATACGCGCTGAGGTTTAATTGTTATAGATTTTGAAAAACCGGGGGAAACAAGAACCCTTGGAATGTTTGGATGAATAGATATTATTACACGGTATTGGGGCTGATTGAAGATTGTTGTGGTATGTGGATCTATTTTTTTTCATGAATTTTATGTTACAGATTAGCAACTGACAAACCTACTGAAAAAAAACTGGATGGCCAAGAAAAGAGGTCATAATTTAATTGCTGTTTGAATTTCGGACGTGGTTCGCACGAAGTAGTCAGCATGATTGTGATTAAATCAGGCGACTGTTCCATTGATGAACTGTCGGATGATGGATGAAACGTACGCTATTTCCAGGAGGCAGCATGTGCGGTACATGCATGCTTTTAGGTTCTTGATATCTACTTTTTGCCGGTGTAGTTTTTACGACGAAAAAACGTTCGTTCGTTTGAATCGTTTCGTGCGTTCGTTTGACACAGAATGTCCGTTCGTTTGGATTATTTCGTCCGTTCGTTTTCCGTTTTCCTTCTGTTCTTCGCGCGTGCGCGAAATAAATATGGAGTATGGAAATTTCCGTCCTTTTATATTCAGAAAGATTTCTTAAACTGTATTCCTTTGTATTTCAGATGTTTGAACATTTATTTTGAAAAAACATTTAAAAAAGTGTTGTACAACAGTTGCGAGAATGGAAAAAGTGCGTACCTTTGCAACCGCTTTCGAGAGCGACAGCAACTGAAAC